>Ga0214473_10000329_pt1 | contig 66867 bp, 110 predicted proteins | sample RVTome_7_FD_203509 | JGI IMG/M metagenome (GOLD analysis project Ga0214473, IMG submission 203509) | Soil microbial communities from uranium-contaminated site in the Upper Colorado River Basin, Wyoming, United States - RVT98D197 | ecosystem: Environmental > Terrestrial > Soil > Contaminated >...
GTGTTTGATGAATCCCCGGAACATGTGGAGCAGGCAGTAGATGTGAATCGTCCCGTTTTTACAGGGAGTCGCGATGCAGAAGTGGGGGTCGATCTTCTTCGAGCCGAAGGTCATCCCGGTCAAGGGGCAGATGGCCTTGACGTGGGTTAGCTCTTTCTTCTTCTCCGCGATCGCCATACTCTACTAGTAAGTAGCCGATTAACCGTCCGGACACAAGCGAATTCCGCTTGACAGGGGTCCCCTACGGGGTATACTCAGGTCGTGAACACCGGGCGTCCGAATAGGGTCTCTGAGCCTCCACCGCCATCACTCCGCTTTGTGTCCGGTGTTCACGCCTCGGCGCGCAAAGCGCAGGGGAAAGTGGCGGTGGAGGATCAGCGACTCTAGGGACGCACGCCGCGCGGGACGGGAGGAGGACCCGGCCCACGCGGTCGAGAGAAGAAGAAGGAGGAGTCGTGGTCGCAAGTACCGTCATCGACGCCGCTCGCGCGCTCGTCGCCGCGAACGGGGGAACGATCGCCCCAAAGGACGCGCCGTTCATCCATAGCGTCCTCTCCCAGAACTTCGTCACACCCAAGCAGGCCGCCGTCGTCGCCCGCATCCTCTCGAACTACCGCGAGCAGCTTTCCGGGCTCGGGTTCGAGTACACGGCGCTCGTCGTCCCGGCCGGGATCGTCCGCTACGGGAAGCCCGGCGAGGAACCCAAACGCGCCAAGGTCGAGGACATCCGGCGCGACGTGGAGGCGGCACGGCCGAAGCTCCCGCCGCTCGTCGCGAACGCGCCGCTTTCCGCATGGCCGATCACGACCGAGCAGGCGCTCTCCTGGTTCCCCGCAGGCTTCACCCCGCGCCCGCAACAGCAGTACGCGATCGAGAAGATCAACGAGGCTTTCGCCGCGGGGAAACGGGTCGTCGTCCTGGAGTCCCCGACCGGCGCTGGAAAATCGTTCAACTGCATGACCTTCGCGCGCGCGGTCAAGGCGTCCGGAGGCGCGACCCACTTCCTCACGATCCAGAAGACCCTCCAGGACCAGTACACGCGCGACTTCCCGGCCCCCGAAGTCGAAGTCTTGAAAGGCCGCGCGAACTACGCCTGCACGCATCCCGACTCGGACGGAGCGGACGCCGCAAACGGCGTCTGCAAACGGAACAAGAAGGGCATTCTCGGAGAATGCGTCACGGACGAGGCGAAAAGCTACGCGCAAGACCTCGGCATTTCCCCGGTCCGCGCAGCGATCGCCCTCGCGCTTCCGGCAGCCTGCCACCTCTGCCCCTACTGGAACCAACTCCAGAAGTGCCACGACTCCGCGATCACGCTCTTCAACTTCTCCAGCTTCCTCTTCCAGGTCCGGATGGGCCGCTTCTCGAAACGGAACCTCATGGTCGTGGACGAGGGGCACAACATCGAAGCGCAACTCATGAACTTCGTCTCGATGGAACTGACGGAGTGGGCGCTTTCGCTCGTCGGCGTCCGGATCACGGGCGACATCCGCACGAAGGAACAGTTCGTCGAGTGGCTCCGCGGAACCGATATCGTCCAGCGCATCCAAAAGAAGCTCAGGGGCGACGAAGACGAGGATACGGACGAGGGCAACACGGACCTCCAGAAGACCGAGCAGGACGCCCTCGAAGACCTCCTCATGAAGATCGAAAACTTCCTCCGCTATCTGGAGCGGACCGACTGGATTCTGGAGACCGTCGAATACGAGGACCGGCGCGGAGCGCCCACGAAGAAGATCGTGGCCCGCCCGCTCTATGTCCGCGACTTCGCGGACGACCTCCTCTTCCGGCACGCCCAGCGCGTCCTCGTGATGAGCGCGACGATCCTCGACGTGGGCGTGTGGGCCGACAACCTCGGCATCCCGCGCGAGCAGATCGCGCATGTCGAGACGCCCTGCGATTTCCCCGTGGAGCATCGCCCGATCTACAAGGACTATGCGGGTAATATGGGCCGGAAGTATTTCGCCCGGAAGGAAAACCCGAAGGACCCCACCGAGCCGAAATTCGTCGCGAAGATCCAGACGATCCTCGAACGTCACGAGGGGCAGCGCGGGATCATCCATTGCCACTCCTTCCAGCTTTCCGAGGTGCTCGCGCACCACGTCGCCTCGAAAAGGTTCCTCTTCCAGGACGGCTTCAAGGACAAGGCGGAGATGCTGGCCGCCCACGCGAAACGCGAGGACTCCGTGATCGTCGCTCCCGCGATGCACGAAGGCTTGGACCTGAAAGACGGCCTCTCGCGTTTCCAGGTGATCGCGAAGATTCCCTGGCCCTCGCTCGGAGATCGCGTCGTCAAGGAACGCCAGTCCAGGGACGACCGTTGGTACGGCTGGCTCACCGCGCTCAAGCTCGTCCAGTCCTACGGGCGCTCGGTTCGTTCCGTGAAGGATTGGGCGATGACCTACATCCTGGACACCGGATTCGAGGCGTTCTACCACACTCACGGGATGATGCTGCCGGAGTGGTTCCGAAGCGCCCTTCGTCGGGGTGCTCCGCTGGAAAGTCAGGTGCTCCGATGACGGTCCGCGGAGAGTGCCTCTACTGCAAGGCCGACACGGGACCCAAGCCCGGGGAACCCTACGTCATGGACGACGGCACGATCTTCGACAAGACCTCGGATGTCTGCGAAAAATGCAAGCCGACCATCGAGCGGCAGATCCAGGAGGTGAAGGCCGGAGGGGACGTCATCGTCGGAAGTCCGCCACCTGCAAACTCGATGGTGGAGAACAATCGGGAACTCCTCGAAAAATTCTGCGGTCCCTTGATCGACCCGAGCCAGCCGGAAGCGACGGTCGAGGATTTGAAGGTCCTCTTCGTGCGCGCGTCAAAGATCATCTGGCCGGACAAGAAGGCCGGATGCCGGAGTACGTTCTGCAAGAACGTCGCCCACAGCCACCCCAAGTTCACGTCGGCGGATGGGAAGGCGTACATCAAGGGAATGTATCGGATCGAAAGCACCAAAGAGCTTCGCAGGCCGCAAGTCGGATTCGTGCTGGCAGAGTTCGGCAAGGTGCTCTCCAGCGCCGCCTACTTCGAGCGGGATGAGAAAGGGATTCCGTACATCGTCGTTATGAGCGGTGTGAGTCTAAAGAAAATCGAAGGAGAGAAACAGAAACCGTAATACAAGCTGGCTCTGGGGAAGGTGTTAGGGGGAAACCCTGTTACCGTATCGGGAACCCGTTTTGTTTTAAGGAAGGAGAAGCGACTATGGCACCCGAGAACGTCTTCGGAGACTTCGAGAGCGACTTCAAAAAATCGGACAAGGCCCCGCCCGGCTCCGCGCCCGGCCGCGTCCCGCCCTCGACATACAAGTTCGTCTTGACGACGAACGAACCCGAGGAAGGGCAGCCCCCCGTCGATCACGAGATCATCACCGGCAAGCAGAAGGGTACGAAAGGCTTCAAGCTCTTCTGCGAAATCGTCGAGCCCGAAAGCGTTCCGAACGTCAAGACCGGCACCCCCGAAGAGACGAAGGGGAAGGTACTCGATCACGTCTTCTGGATCACCAAGGACAACCTGCCCTTCGTCAAACGCGATATCTCGACCATCCTCGGCCGCGACCTGGAGAGCCTGGAGGAACTGACGAAATTGACGTGGGCCGGGCGCACGTTCGAGGGCGTGGTGAAGGACGACGAGTACCAAGGTATCATCCGGAGTCGTGTCGCCTTCATCAACTCGTGGACCTCCGTCGAAGGCGAAAGCGGGGAGCCCGCCGCCGGAGAGAAGGAGGGGGTGCCCTTCTAGGCGAGTTCCCCGAGGGGAGGACCTCCTCCCCTCTTCTCTCAATAGGGCGCACCTGCCTTCCTCCACAACTCAGGGCGGGTGCGCCCCGGTGGGGAGAATCCGTCTTCGTTCGCATAAGAGGGGAAACCTGTGCCTGACGCCGCGCCGGAGATTATTGCTCCGGAGAGATTCTTGAAGGAACTCTGGGGAGTAGTCCCTTCAGACTGGCTGGCGGAATTCGCCCTCATTCAGTATCGACCCACCCAGGAAGACCCCGGTAAGAAAAGGGTTCGTCCGTTCTTCTATAGAATCGGACAGATTCTCTCAGACTGGGAAACGATCTCAAGGCACCTCGACCGCTGCAACCGGACCCAGGTCGAAAATATCCACCACGGCGTCAACCCCCGCTTTCGGACACCTAGACGCGGCCACGGAACGAACGCTGACGTGCAAGCCTATGTCGCACTTTGGGTGGACGTGGACTTTGAGGGAAATGAGCATGGCATCCGAAAACAGTTCAACGAAATCATCGCAGACCTCCGCGCGCGCGGACTCGGACCATCCTGCATCGTAGAGAGCGGCCGGGGCCTACACGCCTACTGGCTCCTCGACAAACTGTATCCCGTCGCGGAGGCTCGACCCTACTGCGCCGGGATCATGGACTACTTTAAGATCAGCGATCCTGTCCACGACCCGCGACGAGTCCTTCGGGTTCCGGGGTTCCTTAATCTAAAAAACCCGAAAGACCCGAAGTGGTGCTCCGTGACCGAGGCAACATGGCAGAGGTTCCCGCTCTCGGCCTTCAAGGATTACAGAGTTGAGCCGACGAAGAGCGACCATGATAAGGAAATGGAGGAAGTCGAAAGGTCGAAGGTGAAGACGACCTCTAGGGACCCGAAAATTGAAGAGATCAAGGGCGGCGTAGACGAAAGCGGCGGTCCCTACGGAGGTCGGAATCAATCCGCTGTCGCACTCGCTGGACATTACTGTGCCCGCCGAAAGCTAACAAAGAAGGCGATCCTCTACACGATGCTGGAGTGGAACCGACTCAACAAGCCCCCCCTCGGTGATCCTGAAATCGAAGCGATCGTTGAACGTGTCTGGACCATGGAGCAGGTCAAGCGTGCCGAGGAGGACGAAGCCGAGCCGAAGAAGAAGGGCGGAAAGTCCGGCGGTGGACCGGAAGACGGGCCGCCTTGGTTCGACGAGAACGGAAAATGGATTCCCGCGCCGCTCGTGGACTACCTCATGCAGCAGGAAAGGTTCCTCTCGACGCCGATCGGCCGCGACGGGAAGGGGATCACGCTATTTCGCTACTTGGGCGGGGTCTACAAAGCGGACGGATTCGACTTCACGCGCCGGGAGACCATGCGTATTCTCGCCCGAGACGCCCGCAAGAGCCGGATCGAGGAGGTCGTCGAACTCTTAAACGAGAAGGCGAAACGAGCCTACGACGAGATCGACGCCCACGCCCACACGCTCGTCAACGTGAAGAACGGGATGCTCCGCTGGAAGACCGGGGAGTTCCTGCCGCACGACCCGAAGTACCTCTCGCTCATCCAGGTTCCGGTCGCGTGGCAGCCGGACGCAAAGAGCGAGAAGCTCGACGAGTTCCTCCGCACGGTGCTCCCGGGAGACGCGCTCTCCGTGGCGGAGGAATTCATCGGGCTCCTCCTTCTTCCCGACACATCGTTCGCGAAGTGCCTCGTCCTCGTGGGCGAAGGAGGAAACGGAAAGAGCGCCTTCCTCAAACTGATCGAGGCGCTCGTCGGGAAGGAGAACATTTCCTACTACTCCCTCCACTCGATCGTCGAGGACCGCTTCACGGCCGCCGGGCTTCTGGGGAAGCTCGCCAACTTTCACGACGAGCTTGAGCAGCGCGCGCTCGAAAACACCGGAGCTTTCAAGCAGATCGTCGCGGGCGATCCGATCAAAGCCGAGGAGAAGAACAAGGCTCCCTTCTCGTTCCGCCCCTTCTGCCGCCTCGTCTTCGCGACGAACCAGATGCCCCGCGCGACGGACCGCTCGCAAGCGTACTTCGACCGGCTCCTCTTCCTGGAGTTCAAGAACCGGATCAGGTCCACGACCGAGGAGATTCTCGACTACGGGCGCGTGCTGTCGGAGACGCCGGGGGTCCTGGAGGCGCTGCTCGTGCGCGCCGTCGCCGGGCTCCAGCGGCTCATCACCCGGTCGAGGTTCATCCCCCCCACATCGTCGGTCGAAGCGATCGAGGACTACCGGCGCGACTGCAACTCGGCCTACGACTTCCTCCGCGAGTCCTGCCGCCTCGACGACCCGAACGGTTGGCTCGCGAAGAACATCCTCTACGACCGCTACCGGGCGTGGTCGGAGGATCAGGGGCGCAAGCCGATGTCGGCCCGGGAGTTCGCCCGGACGGTCCAGCAGATGCCGAATGTTAGGGATGTGAGGCACGGGGCCGGGCGTGGATGGGGTGGCCTCTCCTGGACGAACGGGCAGCCTCCGGCGGTGTCTGGAGACGAGGTGGCCGACTTCGGGAAGCCGAAGGACGTCCGTAGCTCGAAACAGCTTGACCTTGAATTTTAAGCGGATTTTGCATGTTACGTGACGGTTTAGTGACGCTAGTGACGCTCGAACCCTATTTGGCGAACTTTTTCAAAGAATATATGATAACGGTCGTTACTAAGATATATATCTGCGAAAAACAGGCGGGAATAGGTCTGGAGCGTCACTAGCGTCACTAAAGTCACCCGTGGAAACAAGGCGAAAAAGACCGAATGTTAGGTACCTACGGAGGCCCTGCGGTGGACATCCAGGAGATCATTAAAACGAAGCAGCGGGCCATGCTCCCCACCCGGCTCCTTCGTGGGGCCGAGATCCTGGGGAACCTCTGGCGCTCCGGCGTTCGCTGCTCCGGCGGGTGGGGCTCCGCCTGCTCGTGCCCGCAGGCGACGGATTTTTGTACGACGAAAGATCGGTGGGTTGCGCTCTACGTCGAGTACGTCGGGACCAAAAACCAGGGACCCATCGACGTGCTCCAGGCGATGAGCGTCCGGCAGTTCGAGGCGACCGGGCTCACCGTGCTCGTCTTGGTGCCGGGCTCCGAGATTCCGATCCGGGTCGGGAAAAACGGGACCCTCTGGCAGACGATTTCGGACCTCGGCGCGCTCGAAGGGACGACCGACTACGGTCCGGCGCTCCAGGCGGTCCTCAACATCCAGAAGGTGATGCGGTGACGAATCCGTTCGGAGACATCGAGCGCGAGGCCCAGGAGCAGCGGCAGAAGCACCTCGCGATGGCCGAGGCGCTCGACTTCCTGGACGAGGAAGTGACCTCGTGGGAGGCGGAGTTTCTCGATACGGTCCTCAAGCAGCTTCACGAGGGGAAGCGCGCGCTCACCCAGAAGCAGATCGACGTGCTTAATCGGATGTGCGACGAGTACGGTGTGGGATAACTGGCCGTGTACACGGATACTTTGAAAGGGACATGATGAGCCTGGACGACAAACCGAGCGAGGGAGAGCCCGAAGAGGGTCCCTGGAATCCGGACGACGAAAAGTTGGAGCGGCGCTACCTCAAGAAGGTGATCGAGATGATGGAGCGCGCGATGCGGCGCGAGGACGAGTCCGATCAAGGCCGGGCTCTCCGAGAGGCGGCGCTCCGGTCTCGGATGGATCAGGCGGCGCGCGGCGCGGCGCGCGGGGTCGCGGCGCGCGTCCCGTCGCCTCACGATCCCGCGGGAACCCCTCCTCTTGTCGTCGTGCGGCCGATCGAGAACGGGTTCATCATCTCTTTCCTGGAGATCGTCAAGTCGGGCACGCCGCCCGGCCCCCTCCTCGGTCCTCCGGAGATCGAACTCCCGCCGAACATGGAGGTCGTCGCGTCGGTCCTGTCGTTCAAGCGCGTCGAGGCGTTCGTCCAGGAGGCGGCGGGCGTGATTCCTTACATGGAGCGCGCGATGAAGTCGCTCCGGGAGATGGAGAAGGCGGAGGCGTAGCCGTGCCGGAGCAGGGCGAACTTCCCGGGATGCCGAAGAAGCGTCGGAAGGATCGAGCTTGGAGCGATCTCGATCGAGCCCGCGGCCGGGTCGAGCGCCTGGAGCGCCGGTACTCGGACGGGAGCGCCTCGGTGAAGGAGATGGAGGAGCTACCGATCGCCAAGGAGAAGTTGAAGCGGCTCGAAGAAGAGGTGAGGGACAAGTGGAAGAAATGCTTCGGGAGCTAGGGCAGTCGGCCGCGCTCCGATACTTCCTCCGGGGCCGGGTTCCGAAGGACGACGATTCGCCCGGCTGCGCGCCGTGCTGCAAGTGGATTCTGGAGGACCTGGAGCAGAACGGAAAGCTGACCGGCTACCCGAAGGACTTCAACGGAGCCTCGATCTATCCGGTCGGCTCGAAGATCATGCATCTCCACCTCGAACTCGTGGGCGGGTTCCCGGAGATCGTGGAGGATGGGGTAGAGCTTCTTCCGGCGGTCGTGACGAAGCTCCGGTCGATGGTTCCGAGAAACTAGGAGGGGTTATGCCGTTCGTCTGTGCCTTCTGCCAGGGAGAGATCGTGGTCGGGGACAAGATGGTCTCCGACGACAGGATGGACGTCGCGCACGAGCGATGCGCGGCGAGACTCGCGGAGCAGTCCGCGGCCCATCTTCCTTCCGTGACGCTCGTTGCCCCTCCTCCCTCTGCACTCCCTCTTCCCCGCGTTGTCTACCCCGACCCCTGCGCCCGGTGCGGGGAGCCTACGGGGATGCCGCAACGCTCCTGCTCGCGCTGCTACCTCGACCTCTGCCCGAAGTGCATCGCGGCCGGATGCTGCGGCGACCGGCCCGCCCACCTCGGGGAGAAGACCTACTGCGCCCAATGCAAGAAGCCCTGCCGGTCGGTGTGCCCGTACTGCAAGCGGTACGTCCACGGCGGCTACGGGCTCTCCGGCACTTGCGGGCTCCAACACGAGGCGACCTGCGAGGGCGCGCGGCGATCGAGGGAACCGGAGTCGAAGTTGCAGGTCGTCCCTACCCCCCCTTGTACGCCGCCTCCGGTGATCTGCGACACGGCGAAAATATACTCGGCCAGGAAGAAGCCCCGTATGAAGCGCGGCAAGACTTCCGGGAAGAAAAAGGAGCGTGCGCGCCGATGATCGTCGTCACGTTCAAGGTGAAGGGCCTGAGCAGGCCCGTCGTGATCTGCGGCCGAGATCGCGATGTGTCCAGGATCGGAATCGTGGCGGTGGAGAAGCGCACCTCGTCCGTCGCGGATGCCCTCCTCCCCGTCATGGATCGGTGCCGGAGCAGTCGGGAGTTCCTCTTTGTCGAGCCCGGCGCGACCCTCCATGTTCCGCTGCGGCTTTTCGAGACGGGCGGATTCGACGTGGCCGCCTACGTCGAGCGCCTCGGCCCGCCTGCGAAGCAGGGACCCTTCGACGGGATCGGCCGGATCGACTTGAAGACGCTCTTCTTCCGGAATTCCGAGTCTGCCCGCCGGGTCATCGCCCGCTGGATGGAGCGGAGCCGGGTCCACGGGAAGCCGGATGCGGAGAGTCTCCTGATCGCGCTTTCGGAGATCAAAGACGCGGGCTTTCTCCACCTCCCTCCGGAGTATTGCTGGATCGAAGCATCCATGCGCGCGTTCCATCCGGCCGCCGAGCCGAAGATCCAGCATGGGATTCGGGAAGCTCCACGGACCCCGGCGGCCGTCAAGACCGCCCCTCCGAAAAAACACGATTCGCCCGCGGCGCTTCGCGGCCGGTCCCCGGAGGTTCTTTGGGCCGGGCACCTCTACGACTATTCCGGGTACGGGAAGATCAACCGGGAGGCTCTCTTCCGGGTCGCAAACACGCTCGCGGTCCGGCTCGACACGACCCACCAAGAGCCTGTTGCGGTGGACGAGTACACGCGCTCGCGTCTTGATGCTTTCAAGGAGACGCTGATCGGTCCTCGTGCGCCGCTCTTGCGGTTCTTCGGGCCGGACTTCACGACGGGAAAGGCCCGGCACCGGATCGTCTGGACGATGATGGAGACCTACAAAGCCCATCCCGACATGGTGCGTCGGATCAACGAGGATTTCGACGAACTCTGGACGCCGACCGAATGGAACCGGAAGGTTTTTGTGGACTCTGGAGTTAAGGTCTTGACCCGAACCGTCCCGCTCGGCGTGAACCCCCTCATCTATCGTCTTCAGAAGCGGGTGAAGCTTCCGATCTGCCGCCTGCTTTCAACCTCGAAGGCGGGGCTCGTCGGGGTTCCGGAGGGCTTCATCTTTTTATCGCTCGGATTGCCTTCCTTTCGGAAGGGTTTCGACGCGATCGCGGACGCGATGGAGAAGGCTTTCCCCAGGAAGCCCGACGTCCACTTCGTCATCGCGCTCACGCATTCCCTTCCGGACTGGAACCGGCAGGTCTACCGGCAGTTCGCCCGCTACAAGTCCCGCATTTGGGCGCTCGAAGGCCGCTTCGACGAACACGCGCTCGCCAAGGTCTACGCCGGAGCCGACTGCTACGTCTCGGCTTCCCGCGGGGAGGGCTGGAACCTGCCGATCTGCGAGGCGGCGGCCTGCGGGCTCCCGGTCATCTGCCCGGACAACACCTCCCACCCGGAGGTCGTCGGCGGGAATGCTTTCACGTTCTGGACCGATCCGCCCGCGCGCTGTCCGGAAGTCGAGGCCGTTTCCGGCTGGTACGAGGGGATGCCGTTCTCGGTCGTCGGAAAGAGATCCGTCCGGGAACTCTCGGACCTCATGGGGCTCGTCCACTTCGGAGGCTCCGGCGTTCACGCGAAGGCTGCCGCGCTCCGAAATCGGATGTTGAAGGAGTGGACCTGGGAAAAGGCTGCGGGGATCGCGGCTTCCCGATTGATGGAGGTTCAGCCGTGAGGGGGAACATTCGGAAGCTCATCGAGTCCGCGGGCGTCTACGCGGAGTATGTTGGCGGTCTCGGAGACGCGATTCTTCGGATGTACTTCTCCGGGAAGGCATGGTACGAGCAGCTTGAGACCCTCTCGCCGCGCGAGCGCGGGGTCGTCGTGCTCATGTCCCATAGTCCGTATCTCAAAGAAGTTTTTCGATGGCATCCGAAACGGAAACGGATTCATGTTCTGGACCTCGGGTTCACGACGGACTTTCATCCGTGGGAGAACCGGGAATGGCGGCTCGCGCACGGCCTCCCCGAGGCGGCCCCGTGCCCGCCCTACGCGCCGTCCCGGACGCTCACCTTTTATCCGAGCCCTTCCGACAAGGCGCTGCTCCGGCGCGCACGTCGTCGCGGTCCCTACATCGTGCTCGCCGCCGTCGCCGGGAAGCCGGAAAAGACGATCCCTCCGCACATCTGCGAAGAGATCGTCTGGAGCACCTCCCTGTCCGGCCACAGAGTCATCACGGTGGGCCGCAGCCGGTACTTCCGGCGGGAGGATCTCGTCTGGAGCAAGAATCCCCGTTTCCGCGATCTCATCGAAACGGTCGATCGGCTGTCCGTCCCCGGCATGATGGAACTCGTGAAGGGAGCGGCCGGGGTCGTCTCGGCCGACACGTCGGTCCTGCACGCGGCATGGCAGGAGCACAAGCCGGTCTTCCTACTTTATAATCGCTGGACCGCGGAGAACCTCGTCCCGCGCGGGCCGGTCGGCTACATGCAGGGGATCGACCGCGGGGAGACGGACCACATGGAGTTCTCGAACTACACGAACGATCGGCTCCGGCGCTGGCTGTCGAACAGGATCACGACATGAAGGCGCTCGTCGCGATTCCTACGATCACCCGAGCGGACCTGCTGGTCAGGAACAAGAGCTTCCTGGAGACGCTCCAGTCGCCCGACGTGGCGCTCATCATCGACAACGGGAACCAGGAGATCGGCGTCGAAGCCCGGATCGAGCGGCCGGGCCGGAACCTCGGGGTTGCCGGGTCCTGGAACCGAGCCCTCCGTGCCGCCTTCAAGGAGGACAGGTTCGATCTCCTCGTCCTCCTCCAGGACGATATTATCTGGGATGCCGCCCGGCTCGATGCTGCGAAGCGGCTTCTGGTCGAGCATCCGGACGTGGACCTCCTTCTCTCGCCGTTTCAGTTCTCCGTCCAGGTCCACCGGCCGGGGAACGTTCGAACGATCGGCTTCTACGACGAGCGGTACTACCCGGCGTGGTGCGAGGACGACGACTACGCGCTTACCATGATCGAGCGCGGGCGCATCTACGAACGTTTCGTCGCGCTCGACCCCCTTTCGGGGAGCATCGCGAACGGGACCCAGAAGAGCGTTCCCTGGCCCGAGCAGAAGAAGAAGCTTCTGGAGAAGTGGGGTCGGGATTTCGGAGTCAACGATCCGTCCGCGCCGTACTACTGGACGAATCGAGGGTTTTCCCTGTGAGGGTATGTCGATGGGGTGATGCATGGGAAAAATAACCTTCTTCACGGTCTGCGGAGGAGGAGAGGAGTACGAGTTTCTGCTTGGCTCGATCGGGCACCACGCCGCGATCGGGAACCATGTCGTGCTTGACGTATCACCGGAGCCCCAGAGATTCCGCGGGCTCCCCGGGACCGTCCAATGGGTTCCCGCGCAGGACCCCGGAGCATACGAGTCCGGAGACTGGAGGAAGTTTCGGCTCGCCTCTGCCCTTGAGCACGCGCGGTTCCTCGCGCTCAACAGGTTTCCGGACAGTCAGTTTCTTGTCCACCTCGACTCCGACGAATACTACGACGTGGAGCGTCTGCTTCCGCTCCTCACCCGGTACGAGCGGCCTCCGATCGAGACGCCGCGGGTCTTCGTCTTTTCGACGATCCATTGGCGGGACGGCCGTGCGCTTCGTTTCGGTCCGAGCGAGCGGCATCTGCGGGCCTGGGACGTGCGGGCGGGCGTCAAGGTGAAGCGGAACCTGTCCTGGCCGGTCTCGCCGCATTACAACGGGAATCCGGAGCACCACCCGATCCTCTCGCCGGAGGGGAACATCCAGATCGTGAACGTCCAGGAGCCGGTCCATTATCACGTCCACTACGCGGTCGGCCGGAAACGGTTCTTCACCGAGACCGCGGAGGCGACGATCGACGGCTGGCCGAACGGGACGCCGGTCGCGGACCCCTGCCCCTGGCCGGAGCCGCTCCAGCGGTGGGTCGAAGCCGGAGAGCTTCCTTCCGTTCGCTTTTTATATTGACAAAAGCGGGGATAGGTTTACTATCATCATAGTATGAAGAGGATTTCAGTCCCGGTGTGGAAGTGCCAGAAGTGCCTCCACGAGTGGGTCTCCCGGAAGAAGAACGGGAAACCCGCGGAGTGCCCGAACTGCAAACGCCGCGATTGGAACAAGCGGAATCTCGCGGGGTCAAAGAGGGTCACGGTCAAAGTTCCGCCGCTTTACCGCCGAAATTAGGAGGCCGCCATGAAGACGCTTGTCGCGCTCGTCGTCCTGCTCATCCCGTTCCCGCTCCTGGGGGACGAGATCGTGCTCAAGGACGGCCGCCGGATCGAGTGGAAGTCCCTGGAGGATGTCGGGGAGACCTATACGATCGTCACTCCCGAAGGCGGAAGGGTCGTCGTCAAGCGGTCCGAGGTCGAGTCCTTCGCGAAGACCGAGCCGTCCGTTCCTCTCGCCGGAGCGACCATGACCTTCGACAAGAAGGCGAAGGTCGAGTCCGTGGATCTTCTCAAGCGGATCGAGACGGAGAAGGACTTCCTCTCCGGGAACTGGAAGTTTCAGTCGGGTGTGCTCGTAGGCTCTTCACCGGCCGATGGCGTGGCGATCGGCCGGGTCCAGGTCCGCTACGTCCCGCCGGTCGAGGAGTACAACCTGACGGTCGTCGTCGAGCGGACGGAGGGAGCCGACAACATCGGCTTCGGTCTTGTTGCCGGAGCCGGTCGCTTCATGTACCATTTCGACGTAGACGGCGGCGTGTACCACGGCATCCTCGCGCCGGATGGCGCAGGCGGGCACCGGAAGGCGTCTTCGACGCCGGGGAAGCTCCTCCAGGCCGGGAAGCAGAAGACGATTGTCTTCATGGTCCGGCGGGCCGGGCTCGTCGTCCAGGTGGACGGGAAGGACGTCTGCACGACCCGGCAGGACTGGGCGAAGCTCGCGATCCTCTCCCAATGCGCCCCCACGGATCGGGACTCGTTCGTGGTGTCCTCGCTCAAGTCGAGCGTCCGCGTGTCGAAGATGTTCGTGACGTTCCCTTCCAAGTAGACGGAGAGCCAATGCCGCAGAAAAAGGAAAAGCCGGGGATCATCCGGCCGTTCGTCGTCTCGCCCATGCCGGTGCCGCATGACCCGCGCGCCGCGCTCATCCGCGAGGCCGGGCGTCATACGGCGAACGTCTTGCAGGCGGCTTACGGAACGATGATCTGGGACAGCTTCGCGGCGCACGCGCTCCAGGGCATCCTTGCGGCCGGGGTCAAGGGCGACATGGACAGGATCGCCAAGGACGCGGCGCTTGCGGCCGACGCGATGATGGAGGAGCGTCAACGCCGCGTCGAGAACGGGCGGCTCCGCGCCCGGAAAACGAGGGGAGGAAAGAGGTGAACACGTTCCTAGCCGTGACGGTCGCCTGGAGCTTCGCGTTCGCGCTCTTCGTCCTCCACCGGCTCTTCCGGTGCAAGCACGATTGGGAGCCGCTCGTCGAGCGCGAGCTTCCGTCGAAGGCGGAAATCCTCAAGCAGGCGGGGCAGGATATGGCGTCCTGGGTCCACTATAAGCCGATGCTCGAAGCAGCCTCGAAGGTTTTCTTTGCGATCATCGGTTGCAAGAAGTGTGGAGCCACGAGGGAGTTCCGGCAGGAGACCTAGATGACCCAGAAGAAGAAGTCCCGGCCGAAGAAAAAGCCCGACGTCGAGGTCCAGGAGTGGATCATCTCCCGGAATCAGGCGAACCCGGCCGCGACGATGAAGGCGGCGGCGCACCACATCCAGGTCGCGTCGAAGGACACGCTTTCGGGCTTCGTCGTCGTCCCGGACATGATCCAGGTCGCGGGCGTCCTTCTCATTCATCGCGGGAAGACGCCAACGGGCCTCGATTATTTTTCACTCAACCTCGGGAACGCGGTGACGTTCTCGCTCGTCGGCAGGATCGAGTACCGGGGGGATTGGGCCGGGATTCCGGCTTGAGCTAGATAAATATCCGGAGCCCCGGGGCACAGTCGTAAGGCTGGCGTCCCCGGGTGCTCCGGACGCGCGCATAACGAAGACGGAAAAACAAAAAGCCGGAAAGCCAGGAAGAGAGAAGGAGAAGACATGGGACTCACGTCGGAACAGGCCAAGATGCTCAACCTGGAGTCGATCATCGACGCCTTGAAGGGAAAACTCATCGAGACCGAAAAGGACCTCAGAAGCCTCCAGGTCGCCCACAGCTTGAAGGGGCAGAAGATGATCTCCCTCGAAGCCGAGATCGTTCGCCTGCGGATGCTCCGGACCGACGAGCAGCTTCGCGCCGAGGTGGACGGGCTCCGCTGCGCCGTCTCGAAGAAGGATCAGGAAGTCTCCCGGCTTTCCCAGGAGATTTCCAAGATGCAGGGCCGGGAAAAGGACCTGCTATCCAAGGCGAGAGAAGCCGAGCGTCGTAGCGGCGAGATCGAAACCCGGCTGGAGGCGTTTAAGGAGACTTGCGCCGTCATGGAGCGGAATCGGGACGTGGCGAACGCCGTCGCGTCCGAGGAGAAGAAGGCCGCCGCCACGTCGAAGGCCGAGGCGGAGAAGGCCAAGGAACAGGTTCGCGAGGCCCTCGCGACGAGTGTGCTTGCGTCCAGGATCGTCTCGTCGGCCGAGCGGGTGATCGCGCTGCTCCCCTCCGGTGTCCGCGGGCTCAAGGAGGTGCAGGGGTTTGCGGCTCTTCTTCCGAAAAAGAAGAAGCTCGAAAAGGGGGATGGGAAGTGAAGCTCTCCGAACTCCGCCCTTGCGTCTCGTGTGGCAAGCCCCTGGTCGGCCAGGGGAAGCCGCCGGTCTTCTACGTCCTGCGGGTGAGTCTTGCGATGGTGGACCCGGAGGCGGCCTCCGGCGTCCTGGGCCTCACCCAGATCATGAGCGCCGGTCGGCCGCCCTCGCCTGCGGCGCTCCACATCGCGGAGGCGCTCGCGCCGGACGCCGAGGGCTTCGTCAGGATCATGGGTGACGAGTCTCCGGATCTCATGACGCATCTGGTCGTCTGCCAGGACTGTTTCCTCATGAAGGGCGAGATCGCGATGTGGGTCGAGAAGGAGAACGGAAGGGAGGCGAAGAGAAATGGATCGTGACATGAAGTGGTACACGGACGTTTTTCCGGACCTCTGCAAGGTCTACCCGAAGAAGCGGATCTCGATCGGCTCCGCCGCCGTCGAGCATTTCAAGATCGACCGGCACGGAGCAACGATGTGGCTCATCCAGCATCGTGAGCGTGTCTTCGAGGGAAGCTATGTTCGACTCACGATTAACAATGAGACCGTGATGAGCGACACCTATATGGAGCGAGCGTCGAACCTCGGCTTCGCGCGCCGGGCCAACGGCCGTGTTCTCGTCGCCGGACTCGGCCTCGGGATGGTTCTCTTTCCGCTTATGAAGAAGAAGGAGGTCTCCGAGGTCGATGTCCTGGAGTCGAACATGGATGTGATCCGGCTCGTCGGTCCCTACGTCCAACACAAGAAGATCCATATCCTCCATGAGGACACGCTGGAATTTAAGCCGCCGCGTTCGACGAAGTGGGACACGATCTGGTTCGACATCTGGCCCGGCCGATCCACCGACAATTTGAAAGACGTCGCGAAACTCCACCATCGGTTCAAGTACCACGTCAACCGAGCGAACCCTGCCGCGTCGATGGACTCGTGGTACGCGCGCCAGCTTCGGGCGGAGCGGAAGTCGGAGATGGCGAGGGGAGGGCTCTGGTAATGCCTACACCACTGACGAATCGAAAGGGCAAGGCTTGGCTCGACGTGAAGAAGGTCGGGACCGGTGAGGTCGTTCACACGGTCCCGACCGAAGCATACAAGGCCGATCGCGTCTGCGCCGGGATGCTCATCAACATGGACCGCGAGAACTACTTTGTGGACGAGCGGTACGAGTTCCCCGAGGTCGGGGAGAAGGACGAGGGCGGCGAGGTCCGCAAGAAGTGATCCACAAGGGCCTGCCTTGGGAGGAACCGGATGGATTTGGACCTTCCGGTCTGAGGGTTCAATCCCCTCCAGGTCCACTACAAAGGAGGCGGTCGTGAATCTGGGGATCGCGCTCGGAGTCGCGGGGCTTGTCTTTGCCGTAGGTCTCGTCGTAACGATCATCCGGGAATCCGCGCGAACGAATCCGTGTTTCTGGGGCCACGAGAAGAAGTACGTCTCGATGCGGGACCTCATCTCCTGCGGGCATTACGTCCATTGGACTCGGAGCCAAAGCCACTTGCAGGACGCCCGGTGGGTCTGTGAAAAATGTCCGGTGATGGGCGAGGAGTGTATCGACCTTCCCGGTGTCTGGATGGTGGAACACGGGAAGCTCGTCCGTGACGAGAAGCGATGGGCCTCGTGGAAAGATCGGATGGATATTAGGAGGTAGAATCCTCTCGAAAGTCGAAAGAGAGGTGAGCTTATGCCGACCTGGAACTACTCCGAGTCCTGGATGTGGTACGTCGCCTGGAACGCGATCGCGTTCGGGGCCTCCTTCATTCCCCACTCGTTCGTCGAGTGGCTCGCGCATCGCTTCGTCCTTCACTCGAAGGCGATCGTCTCCTTCGCTTACGAGGAGCACGATCGGCGGCATCACGTCGAGTACGGGCCGGACCACACCTTCCACGTCCAGGACGGGAAACCCGCCTACGGGACGGACTTCACGCTTCGGGATTTCGCGCTCTTCCTCGCGGTGATGCTGCCCTTCTGGGTCGGCGTCGAGTTCGCGATGAAACGGCCGGTCGTGATCGGCGGGCTCGTGTCGGTTCTGCTCTGGCTCAACATGTTCAACTACCTCCACCGGCTCTACCACGAGCCCAAAGGCGGTTGGATCGAGCGGACATGGTACTTCGGCTACTTGAAGCGCCACCACCGCGGGCACCACGCGGTTCCGTCCAGGAATCTCAATGTGAGTTTTTTCCCGATCGCGGACTGGATGCTGAGGACGCTCCGGCGGTGAAGGCCATGAGCGAAATCGTCCCGCGCAAGGGTGCCGAGCCCGAACGCCTGCCCGGGGACGGTCCGTTCGTCGATATCGGACAATGGTACTGGCTCAAAATGTACAAGCGAGACGAGGAGGAGCGGGTCGCCTGCGTCACGCTCATCGGCTCGAACTTCGTCGAACTGGAGGACGCCTACGGGCATGGAAGCCGCGTCCACCTGGACGAGTTCGAGAAGAGGTGCCGCCGGGAGATGAACCCGGAGGCCGTGATCCGGGAGCGGATGGAGCACTATCGCGGCGTCGTCCGGGAGAAGCTGGGCGAGATCAAGGCGCTCACCGCGCGGCTTGGCGTGACGTCCCGCTTCAAGCTCGAAGAACATCCGGCCGCCGAGTCGTCCCGGTCCCTTTCGGTGCTTTCCGGAACGCCGGACCTCAAGAAGTACAAAAAGAGCCTGATCCATGCGAAGGACAAGGAGCTTCCGGCGCTTTTCAAGGAAGTCGAGGAGGCCCACGAGGGCCTCGTCGTCTGGATGAAGGCTCAGACGCTTTCGATGCAGGGCGCGGTGAACGGCATGAAGGGCTGCATCGCGGAGATCGAGGGTCGGGTCTTCAACGTGTCGCTCTACGCCGGGCTCTCCGAGGAGGTCGTCCGGGTCGCCAAAGGCGCTCCGGCCGACATCGGGGAGAAGCTCCGGCTCATGCAGCGGCTCCTCTACATGGACGAGGAGTGCCTGCTCAACTACCAACACGGCGGGATGAAGTTCAAGCACATCGAGGAGTTCGATCGCTGGCTCGCGAAGCCCGAGAACGTGGCCCGCATCTTCCACTTTCCGCGCTCGATCGTGGCCTTCCGGGTGCGCCGGGAGAAAGTCGAGCACGACGATTGGGACGGGACGATCGAGCAGATCATGGTCCACTTCGGCGAGGAGGAGTTGAACAAGCTGACCTTCCTCTACATCCGGAACGGCCAGAATATCTATCGGCTCAACTGCGACCTGGAGTTCGACGATCTGATCTTCCCCGGAAAGGACGAACTCAACCTCGACGAGCCGATGCTGGCGAAGATGTTCTGCTCCCGGGTCGAGGAGGTCATTACGAAGCGGCACTACGAGGACCTCGTGAAGGAGCACGAAAAGGAGGAAAAGGAGCAGGAGGATTGGATCAAGGCCAATCCAGGGAAGCACACGATCCACGCGCCTCACGGAATCTTCGGGCCGGACTCCGGTCTGGATCGCTACGAGCCCTTCAACAAGTCGAGCGTCTACTACGACGAGATCAAGGGGACGATCGAGAAGCGGATCAAGTATTACAACCGGATCGCGCTTATCATCCAGGGCCTCTTCGACCGGAGCGAGGTCCTTCATCCGCATCCTCCGGTCCGGCTCTGGAGTCCGGAGGGATTCGCCGCCGCCGTCGAACTCGTCTACGACGGATCGAACCTGCTCCACTACGGGGAAGCCCCGGACTTCGAGGCGTACCGGCGTGCGCGCAACGAATCTCTCAAGGAGGGTTCGGTCACGGTCGGGCAGGATAATTTCTGGTCGATCTGCGAGGCGAAGAAGGAATCGAACCGGATGGACCGGGACTGGCGTGTCAAGGGCTACTGGCGGCCGAGCCAGTTTCGGCCCTACGGGAACCCCGGGCCGGGCTATCTTGCGAAGATCGTCCGCTGGACGCCGAGGTCCAGGAAGGCGGTCTTTCGCTGGACGCGAAAGCGCCGCGCGCCGGACTATTGGAAAGATCAGAAGTACGGGGACCCGATTCCCGCATCGGTCGAGGTGCCGGACATGGAACTTTTCAACGTGTCGGCCTACAAGCCGGGCGACTTCAAGCGGTTCTTTGCGGACCCGCGGACCCGCGCGCAGTACATGAAGTGGGCTCCGCTTCTTTTGGCGGCCGAGGAGTACCACGCGGGCAACATGAAGGTCGGGTCGTCGGTGGAGGATGAGTAAGGTGCCTGAAGAAATCTGCGAGAAATGCAAGCGTCCGCATCCGTCCCATTGGGCGGTCCCCTTCACGCTGCCGCCGCAGTTCCCCGGCCTTCGCGCGATGCACAAGGCCGGGTACATCTGCGATTGGTGCTGGCGGGACTACAAGGGCCGGAGGCGGCCGATGGCCGACGAGTGGAAGGCGGGGCGGTTCCTTCATTCCTTCGCGGGGATTCCGGCGCTCACGAAAAGGAGGTGAACGATGGGAGCCTGGGGCTACGATCACTTTGACAGCGACTCGGCGCTTGACTGGATCGGATTCAAGATCGAGCGGCCGATCGTTCGCGCGATCGAGCATGAGATCATACATTTCCTCAAGAGGAAGGTCCGTCCGATCGAGGTTCGCGTGCTCGATCCCGAGAAGAAAAAGGAGTACGAGGTCTGGAGCAAGAGGAACCGCCCCCGGCGTCTCCGCAGGCCGAGGAAATTCCGCTACAGCCCCGAGGCAAAATCTTGGATGAAGGAGTGGAGGTCTTTCCAGAAGACCGTCAAGCGCCCCGGTCGTTCGCGAGGGCACCACGAAGCGGAAGCGGCGGTGGCGCTCCTGGACCAACTGACCCCGTACAGAAACAGCTACTACCTCTTCGTGTGGACGAAGAAGTTCAAGGGGTTCCGCGGTCTTCTGGGTGGACGCAGGAAGCGCGTCACCGCAAAGACGCCCGGCGCGAAGCAGCGGCGCGGAGACTCCCCGGTGGACGTCTCCCTCCACTACGCGGCCGAGCAGCGGAGGCTCTACACGCTCGCGGCGCGCGCGGTCCAGGCGCTTATCGACGACGAATGCTGGATCGGTTCGTGGAGGAATCCCGAGGGGAAGCGCAAATCGCTTCTGGTCCTTCTTGGCTCCCTCTTGAAGAAGCGAAGGAACGAAACGACGAACAAGGAGCGAGCGGCCCTCGCGAGCCTCGGCCTTCGTCGTCGTGGCCGGTCAAGAAAGCTCACGAGCACAAGGAGCTAGAAGATGCCGCGCCCGAGAGCCCCGCTTGACCTCCCCCGGGAATTTCCGATCTCGCTCGACGAGTCCCTCAAGAGGCTCTTCCAGGAGAACGGGCTTGAGTTCGCCAACGCGATCAAGCAATCGAAAGTCCAGATGCGGGTGATGTTTCAGATGTCAAACGGCTCCTACTGGCACATCGAGGCGGAGGTTCCTCTCTCCTGGAAGTCCATCGTCGAGCACGACGACATTTTTTACGATGCGATCGTTCGTTCGCTCAAGGAGTGGCTCATGATGCGCCGGGAGCGTGGATTCATGCTCATGGCCCGGAGCATGGCGGCGCTCATCCCGAAAGACGCGACGACGGTCTCTTCAGACTACGACCGGGCGGCCGGAGGTGCGGTTTGCTCGAAGTGTGGTTTGGAGTTCGTCGAGCATCCGACCGGAATGTTGGAGTTTCTCCATCTTATTTGCGACGGAAAGCAGGTAAAGCTCTAATGAAGCTCGTCCTTCGCAACGGGGAAACCGGCACGGCCATGCTATCGGCTGACGGGAAGTACCGCTACCGGCTCACGCGCCGTTGGGATGGCGGCCAGGGAAAGCGGGTCCTCTGGATCATGCTCAACCCCTCGACGGCCGACCACGAGACGAACGATCCGACGATCACCCGTTGCATCGGGTTCTCGAAGCGTCTCGGAGCCTCCTCCCTCGTCGTCGTCAACCTCTTCGCGTACCGCGCCACGAATCCGAAGGAGCTTCTCTGCGTAGACGATCCGATCGGACCCGAGAACATTTCGATCCTCAAGACCGCCGTGCTCGGATGCGATACGGCGATCGCCGCCTGGGGTGCGCTCTCGAACGAACTCTGGATGAAGGCGGAAGGGTCGCGTGCGATCGCGAAGCAGTGGAGCGGTCTTTCTTGCCTCGGGAAAACGAAGTCGGGCGCTCCCCGCCATCCTCTTTATTTGCCCTCCAGTCAAGGATTGGAGTGCTGGCCGTGATGCGCGGGCACAAGCTCGTCAAGGTCGGGTTTTGGAAGGACATCCGGAGCCTTCTTTCTATCCTGGATTTCCGGCCGGACCCTCGGCGGCTCGTCGGAGACGTGTTCAGCGACGAGACCTTGGAAACGATCGCGCGCTACCTCGATCATGGGCGAAAGATCGAGTCGTGCCTGGGCTTCTCGTACTGCCGCTTCGGATGCGGCGTTCCGGACACGGAGATGGGGGCCGCGGACCTCTCGGACGGGGCTTTCGTGTGGCCGGAGGGTCTCTCGCATTACGTCCGGGTCCACCACGTCGCGCTCCCGAACGAGTTTCTGAAACACATCCTTCTCATGATCCAGAGAGAAAGTCGGTGAGCGAATGCTATGTGAAGGATGCGGAAATCCGGTGATCGACGGGACTTGCGCCTGCCCCGGGATCGCGCCTGACCTGAAGGCCGAGGTCGCCAAGCTCCGGCCGAGGTGGAGAGCATCGCTAAGGTATCCAAAACACCAAGTACGGTCGAGCTTGCCCGTCTTGCTCTTGATGGGAGATGGACCGAAAAGCGGAAGTGCGCCTCCATGATGGGCGATGGGTCGGAATGCGGGTACGACCTTCCATGCCCGATTGTCACGCACGGCGTCGCTGAAATCGGAAGGTCTTGAGAGCTATTCGATGAAGGACGCGAAGAGATTCCTGGCGGCGTTTCTGATGGTCAACCTAATGTTCGGCGTCGGGGCGCTCATGGGTTTCTTGCTGAGGTGTAATGACCCATCTCGCGTTGGACTGATCTCGGCGCTAGTGCTGGTGATGTACGAGGCGCTCGATAAGGAGCGCAAATCGTGAAGACGAAGACGCGGCGGTTGAGGTTCAAGTACCGCATGAGCCGGGAGTGCGCCGCGTTTCTTCGCTTGGTGGCGGCCTTCCAGAAGGAGTCGAGGAGGAGCCCGATTCGGGTTCACTAACCATGACGCACGAGCATCGGTGGAGCCGATGGGCCTGGGGGCCTTTACAGGGCGTCTATTCGCGGTTCTGTCTCGAGTGCGGCCATAAGGAAGAGGCGAAGGAGCTTCGTACTACATGACCATCCAGAAGCTAACCAAGAGGCAAATCCGCCGTAGACTGAGGGCCGGATGGTCCGCTTGGACGGCCATGAGCAAACCTTTACGGAAGCGCAGATCATGAGGTTTGGGACTGACGAGATGTACCTCTGGAACCAAGCCATTTTGGAGGTTGCCAGAAAGGATATCAAGGCTGAGGAATTGGCCTTCTACCTATGTTGGCTGGAATGCCTATGGGACCCGGAGATGTGGGAGCGTGAATCATGACAACGACGCCTCGCATGTACTACTTCGGCCCCTGGGACCAGCCGGGCCATTACCTGCATGACGAATCGGGCCGAGTCCTCTGGCGGGAAGAGGAGATCGGCCTCCCGTGGACAGGCGGTCAGATTGACGGCCGCCTCCAACCCGGCTGCGTGCCGGGGGGATCATCTTACGCAAGACGGGGTCCAGAGGTTGAAGGGGACGCCCTCCTTCACCGCAAGGCGGGTTGGACCGCCATCTCCTTCTGGGATCGTAGCGTCGATACTCGGGGCGCGTGCAACAGCACCTACATGGCCGAGGGGGAGTTCACCTTCGAGCAGATGGTCGAGATGGCGAAGGCACGTTTCGCTGTGCGCTGGAACCGGATGAAGTTCGAAGTACGTGAATCCCAAGAAATGGATTTGAGATGAGAGTGTGTAAGACCTGCGGCGGGAACGCCGATTCTGGTTGCGGACCGACGAGTAGCGGCGACGAGCACTACGCAAAAGGCGACTGCCTCGGTGTCCTCTTGAAAGAGAGAACCTTGCTGCGGGACGCCATCGACAAGAGCAACGCGGCGCTGGCGGAGGCGGTGAAGGTCAAAGAAGAGCGTGGCCGCTTGAAGTCTCAGGTCGATGAACTGCGCGGGGCTCTGTACGCCCTTCTTCATCATGCGACGAAGCCTCAACCCAGAGACGAGGAGGAGCAGGAGCAGGTCATAGCAAAAGTAGCCAAGGCCCTCAAGAGCGCCGGGAAGCTGGCAGAAGAGGGAGCTTCCGGTTCGGAGGAACATAAGCCGTGAAGAAGAACGACTTCCTCAAGAAGTGGGCCAAACGCGCCTCCGGCGAGAAGTCCGTCGAGGAGTTCGAGCGGGACGTGGAATCGGTTCTCGCGACGACGATCCGCGCGGCGATCCGCGGGGTGGCCCGCGGGATCGACGAGGCCGCCGGACACCTCAACTGGAAAGATGCGGCGCTTCTTCGTGGGGTTGCGAACTCGGTCGCGCCCGCCGTCGAACGCGCGATCATGAAGCTGAACGGGATCGAAGAAGAAGGGGAAAAGAAGCCATGATGACGATCGCGGAGATCCAGGAGCATGTTCGTCTTGCCTGGACGAACGAAACCTACTCGAAGGAGTTCAACGGGTCCGGGATCTCCCACAAGGACTTCGGGCACGCTCTCCTTCACGTCATGAAGGCGGCCGGGAAGCTCGCCGCGATTGTCGATGACGCGGACCACGGAAAGACGAACACGGATCAGGCGGGAAAGCTCCTTGCCGATCTCGTCATCTGTGCGGCCCGAGCCGCGAACTGCTCCGGCTACGCTCTGGGGGTGTGTGTCGATCAAAGACTCAAGGAAAAGCTGCCCCTTCCGGGAAAGTCCTGACTAAGCCGTACCTGTGTCCTGGGCAAGAAAAAGAAGAAGAAGGAGAAGATCATGCGCCGCGTCGAGCCGAGCATCTATCTGGTCGGTGAATCCCAACTCCACGAGGCCGAGGTAGAGAGGTATCTCTCGGAAGCCTACGGCAAGGAAGGGGAGGGCTGGTTCAAGGACAATATCGGTGAGGGTCGTGACCCCAACAACCCTTCTGGCTCGGAACTCATCACCGAGATCATGGGCCGCCTTTGCTACCGTTCCTTCGCGCCGGGCCTGAATAAGAACGTCACGAAGATCCGCGATGGAAACCTGGAGTACATCGGCAACATCTTGAAACAAAAGCATGGCTCCGTCATCGAGCACGGCTCGACGAACTGGATCATCCGGGACGTGTCGAGGGTCTTCACCCACGAACTCGTCCGGCACCGGGCCGGGGTCGCCGTGAGCCAGGAGTCGCTCCGCTACGTCCGCGGGGACGACCTGGGGCTCTGGCTTCCGAAGGACCCGGCGATCACGCCGGAGATCGAGGCGCTCTGTGAAAAGAAATTCCTGTCCGACGAGGAGTTCTACCGGCTGCTTTCCGGGAAGCTCGGCATGGACGATCCCGGCTGCGGCTTCGAGTACAAGAAGAAGTGGACGAGCTTCCTCCGGCGTTTCCTCCCGCAGGGCATGGCGACCACGATCGGGATCACGATCAACTTCCGGGCGCTCCGGCACGTCCTGGAGATGCGGACGGCCGCAGGCGCGGAAGTCGAGATCCGGGTCGTCTTCGACGCGATCGCCGTCGTCGCGAAGGAACGCTGGCCTGCGTTCATGCAGGACTTCGACAAGTCTGAAAAAGGCGAGTGGGTCCCCAAGCACTCGAAGGTCTAGGGAGGAAGGGATGGACCCGAAGAAGCTGGAGCGGCTCCTGAACGCCGTCAAGCGGGCGCTCGTCGAGCGGGGGAAGAAGACCTGCCCGATCGGGGAGGGCACGCATGAGGCGCTGCTCGACGAGTTTGTACGAGCAGCCGTCGAGCAGGTCAAGAAGTGAACGTGTATACGTCGAGTTCAGAGCGACGGGAAGTGCTTGCTCTGGCTCCGATCGTCCGCTAGGCTAGGGAACGAATTGTGCCTAAGAAAAAACGGCTTCGCCGCGTGATCTGCCGGGTTCACTCCTGGCGGGAGCTTCCGATCCGGATTCCGGCCCGCGTGAAGGGGGAGGACGGGTACAGGCTCCTTCGTCGGTGTCTGCTCTGCAAGATGAACCGGCCGGGACGTTTCGTGAGGATCGAGGCGGCGGTCGTATGAGCGTGACGCCGGGGTGCCAGAGGTGCGGGCAGGTCCACTATCCGATGAAGTTCAAGATCGGGGACCGGGTGCGTGCGCTTTCGATGATGCCGCACATCCTCGAATGCAATCCGTATGGATGCGACAAGGTGGATCACACCGGGGACGCGGGGATCGTCGTCCGTGCCGCCTTCTGGGATTCGATCTTGAGCGGCGGCTACATCGTGAATTTCGAGCCTGATCCCGAGAAGTCCTGGGAACAGGCTCCGTTTGACGAGTGCATGTTGGAGGGAGCGTCGATGCCGATCGAAGGGAAGTACGGCCGGGTCACGACCGAACGCAAAACGATCCCCGAGGACGAGCCGGTCTTCCTGCTCCGGGCGCAGGACAAGCTCGCGTCTCCCGCGGTCCGGATGTACGCGGCGATGCGCCGTGCCTCCGGGGACGAGGAGGGGGCGGCCCAATGCGAAGCGATCGCCCGGCTCATGGAATCCTGGCCGGTCAAGAAGCAGCCGGACTAGGCCATGAAAATCTTCCTCGACTTCGAGTTCATGGAGGACGGCCGGACGATCGAGCCGATTTCGATCGGCCTCGTCGCGGAGGGGCGGGTAGAGATCGGCCGGGAGTATTACGCCGAGTTCGCCGGAGCGGACCTCGCGAAGGCGAACCCCTTCGTCCGGGAGCACGTCATCCCGAAGCTGAAAGGCGGCGATGCGGTCAAGACGCTGGGGGAGATCCGCGGGGACATCCTCGGCTTCGTCGGCGTCTCGAAGCCGGAGTTCTGGGGGTACTACGCGGACTACGATTGGGTCGCCTTCTGCCAGATTTTCGGGAAGATGATCGACCTTCCGAAGGACTGGCCGATGTACTGCCGCGACCTCAAGCAGTTCGCCGTGGACCTCGGCAATCCGAAGCTTCTGACCGGAGGAAAGAACGAGCACAACGCGCTTGCGGACGCGCGCTGGAATGCGAAGACCTGGGGATTCCTCGACGCGCTCCGGCAGGCCCGCGAGGACGAGACCCGCTGGAAGGGGCTCGTCCGGGCCGTCGTCTTCAAAGACAAGGGCAGCGGGAACTACGGCATCACCGCCAACCCCGCGGCCCTGGAAGCCCTCTACAAGCTCGTCCATCTATAGGAATTTGTAGAAGAGGATGCCGTGGAGGACAACATCAAGGTCGCCTGGAGCAAGGGAGGAACCTGCTTCAAGTGCGAGAAGGCGATCCGTGACGGGGAAAAGGTGATCCGGTTCTCGTTCAACGTGAGCATCCCGATCCTCGGGAAGCACCGGATGAGCGAGGAGGCTCACGTTGACTGCGCCGGGCAGTTCTACATGCTGCTCGGGCAGCGGGTTATGGAAGCGCACCGGAAATAGAGGGAAGGAGACCGCTACGATGGACGCCGACAGACATGCGATCCCGCTCCCACAGCAGAAGTGGTACAAGGGCATTCTGTTCGATACGCTGCGGATTCGTCCCTTCGGCACCGTCAAGGAAAACCTGTTCGAGGACATTCAGAAATTTCCAGACGGAGAACCGAAGACGGCGGGACTTCACACGAACCTCTCCCAATACGGGTGCCTCGGAGCACCGAGAGCTTTCCAAGTCTTCCATTGGGGGGTCGCCTTCGAGGGATGGCAGAGCAGCCGGGATATCCGGAGTGTGCTCGGTAATCTCAGGCTGCGGCTTGTCTTCGGCGGCGACACGACGATGGAGGAGAGCGCGTTGTCCGCGTTCCCCCCGGCGCTGTTTGTTACGGATGGGATCGCTTCCCGGCAGATCGAGGATGAGCAGGCGATCGCCTGTCTCAAAGTGATTAGCGAGGGAGGCATCTGGACGAACTACCTTCGATGCATTTCCAGCGTGAAGGGTACGTCGCTTTTCATCGACTCGACGACATCTTTTAGGGTGGAGGCGCAGATGCTTCCGTGGGACCTCGACGGCCCTGTCTCGTTGAAGGTGATGTTGACGGGATTGGATTTGAAGTACGGGTCGCCGCCCTGGTAGTGGTGGCACAAAGGAGCTAGAGAGTCTCATGCCGATTGAGCTTCGAGGGAAGTATTGGACGGTTCACGAAGTCGCCCGAAAGATCGGCAGGGCGGCGCAAACCGTTAGGAACATGATCCGCGACGGAAGGATTCCTTGGGTCGTGAAGTTCGATTTGAACGACAATAAGATGGTGTACCTGATCCACGACCGTTCCGTCAGGCGGTTGGTGCAACTCATTCGCGGGAGGCGCAAGTGAGACCTGAATGCGAGTGGTACGGACGCGGACACCGATACGAAAAAGTCGGGAAGAAGGTGGTCTGCATCTATTGTGGCAAGCCGAAGAAAAAAGCGCGGAAGTGATTCTTCAAGGGGAAATGGAAGACTCGATGAAGGGCGACCACATCTACGTCGATCGCGGTCTTTACACCCACCACGGGATCGAACTCATGGAGGGAAAGGTCATCCACTATTCCGGCGAACCCGGCTCGAAGGAGCCCGGCCGGATCGTCGCCTCGACGCTCGGGGAGTTCCTGCGCGGCGGGAAACGCCGGGTGTGCCGGTCCAGGAAGTCCTTCTCCCGCGAAGAGGTCGTCCGGAGGGCTCTATCGAGGCTCGGGGAAGAAAAGTACAACCTCGTCACGAACAACTGCGAGCACTTCGCGACATGGTGCCGGACCGGGCGCATCGAAAGCGGGCAAGTGAGCGGAGCGGTCCGTACAATTTTCCGGACGCTGTTCCGCCCGTTCCGGAGGGCTCGCTCGTGAGCTTGAAGAAGACGAAGTTCCAGGAGAAGTTCTGTATCGCCTGCGAGACCCGCATCCTTTCCGAGCGCGAAGAGTTCGGGCCGATCTGCCCCGGCTGCTACAAGAAGACCCGGCGGAAAGACCCGCTCATGAAGGCGGCGCTCCAGCGCCGTCTCGTCGCTCTGGTTCCGTCGCTTTGTCCGCACGAGGAAAGCTGCAAGTTCGACCGGATGCCGCCGCGCTACTTCAACATCATCGTCTTCGACGAGAAGCTGGAGGCGGTCAAGGTCGAGGGTCCGTACCCCAAGCGGATTGCGGAGCAGGAAGCTAGGCTCATCCAGGAGAAGATCAACCGACGCAAGGGAAGGGGAAGAGGGAGGGGCGCATGAATCCCGTGGACATGAAAGCGGTCGCGGACAAGGCGACGAAGGCTCTCGAATCCTTGGCGCTCCAGGTCTTCGAGTTCAAGGCGGAGTTCGATCGACTCCTGTCGGAGCTTTCCAAGTATCAAGCGATCAACTTCCAGGAGGTCCAGAACTTCCTCAAGGAGCCGTGGTGCATCCTGCCCAAGAGCCGCGAGGAGTGGTGGATCGTGATCCCGAGGTGGGTTGGGACGCAAGTCGGCTGGCTCGAACGCTCGACCGAGACCTACAACATCTTCGTCGTCAACCGTTACTCCCACATGCTCGGCGGAATTCCCGATGAACTTCGGGAGAAGCTCCAGCTTCCGGAGCCGATCAAGGCGACCGTCGAGAACGGGGAGCTTCTGACGACGGCCAAGATCACCCGGGCGATGCAGGATCACCTCGGGAAGCAGGTCGAACCCGGCCGTTGGACGGTGAAGACGGGGCATGAGTTCGAGTTGATCGCGGAACTGATTCGGCTCGGCTCCTTCCCCTTCGCGATGCGGCCGGTGAAGGAGGGCGACATCGCGCTCTCGCCCCATCTCGGCGGCCCTCTCACGGACCTGCGTGACTACGAGTACGCGGCGTGGAAGGAGTTCATGAAGCGCGGAGCCGTTTGTATCACATGGCCTTTCGGCGTCGGGAAGAGCACGTTCGGGGTCTACGCGGTCGCCTCCGTGAAAGGGAAACGTCTCGTGGTGGTCCCGAGCCGGACCCTCGTCGAACAATGGGAGAACCGACTTCGGGAGTGGTGCAACATCACGACGGGATCGCCGCTCTCTCCGGTTCGCGTGGTCACTTACCATTCGTGGGAGACGATCCGGAAGGAGGATTGGGACCTTGTGGTCTTCGATGAAGCGCATCGACTCCCGGCGAACACCTTCTCCCGCTTCGCGACCCTGCGGACGAAGTACCGCATCGGCCTCTCCGGGTCGCCCTATCGGGAGGACGGCCGGACGAATCACATTTTCGCGCTCACCGGCTATCCGATCCCGGTTGACTGGACCGAGTTCATCCGGAGGGGCATCATCGCGAAGCCCCAGGTCGAGGTCCGGATCGTCGCAAGCTGGAACGAGAAGGTCCGGATCACCGAGGAGGAGGTGAAGGCCGAGAAGGGCCGGACGATCGTCTTCTGTGACGCGGTGGAGTCCGGGCGCTCGCTCGCCTCGCGTCTGCGCTGCCCTCATGTCTACGGCGGCACGAAGAACCGCCTGGACATCCTGAACGGAACGCGGATTGCCGTCGTCTCTCGTGTGGGCGACGAGGGGCTCTCGCTTCCGGACCTCCGGAAGGTCGTCGAGGTGGACTTCCACGGCTCGTCCCGTCGCCAGGAGGCGCAACGGGTCGGCCGCCTCTTCCACGCCAACGGGAAAGGCCAGCACATCGTCCTCATGACCCGCGACGAATACGATCGCTTCGAGGGCCGCTTCCTCGCGCTCGAAGAGAAGGGAATCAAAGTCGAGGTGCGGACGTGACGAAAAAACCCTATAAGCTCAAGAAGGTAAAGGTCGATATCGGGCGCGGCCGGAAGGCGGTCCTGGAGGAGGCGTACTCCCTGGACGGCCGCTATATCGGATCTCTCAAGGACGCCGAACGCTTCTGGAAGGAGTACGGGATCGAGAAGTTCGAGCTTCGCAGGCCGAGCGCCCTCGTCTGCTCGGTCGGCTACAGCCCTCGGGATAAGCTTTGGTACGGCTGGTCGCATCGCGCGATCGCGGGCTTCAAGACGAGGCGGCAGGCGGCGAAGTTCGCGGGGGAAGTGTCGTGATCGACTTCAAGAAGTCGGAGAACCCGCATTTCCCGGGGAAGGCGGAGTGGGTCCGTCGCGTGCAGGACGGGCAGGCCACGGCCGAGATCGGCTGTCCGTGGTGCGGGCATTTCGGGTCGCTCCAACATCACGCGATCGCTTCGGATGGAACCGTGACGCCGAGCCTCGTCTGTCCGTGGGCGAAGGAGAACGGCTGCACGTTTCACGACAACGGGAGGCTGGCCGGATGGGCGGGATGAAAGATCCCCTTGGTAGCGGGTCTGGGCTCGTTCTCGCGTCCGGCGCACGGGCGCGCGAAGGAGCCAGGACACCGCTTCGAGGTTTTACCCTTGGAGGCATCCTGACCCTGGAGAGAGGGGGAAACAGAGGAAGGCGCTCCCCTTCGCTTAATACCCTCGCGAAAGAGGAGCGCCGGAACCCCGTCGCCGCCGCTTCTAAAAGAACCGCTAAGATGGTAAGTGTAGGACATAGAGGAATCAAAATCAAGGAGGAACGATGGACGGCAAAGTGACGATGCTCGTGAACGCGCTCCCGGGGCTTCGCCTCCTCGGGGAGGAGAAGACCGAGGAGGGGTCGATCATCGCGCTTCGGCGCGAGGGCGACGAGTGTCTTTACGTCCCGCGGACGGAAAACGAGAAGGGGATGTGCTGGATTCCGGTCGGGGAGTTCTCGGTGGACCCCGAGGCCGTGACGCCGGTCGAGTTCCTGGACGAGACGACGGGCGGCGAGGGGGAGCAGCCGGTGGAAGGCGAAGAGCCCGCCGAGATCCCGTCCCGCAAGACGCCTTTTGGCGGCCGTCAACTCAAGCGCCGCGAGACGACGGGAGGTTAGGCTGGATGGGGAAGAAGCGGAAGGAAGACGGCGGCCAGGAGACCTACGAGGTCTGGATCTACAAGGATAGCGGCGAGTGGGCGCAGGCGGCCGAGCGCGGGAACCAGGGCATCTTCGGGCAGAAGCCGCGCGCGCTCCTCATCGCGCAGTCGAAGTCCAACGAGGAGGGGGTCGTCGAGACCCTCGTCATCGAGCGCCGCCCGATTGCGAGCTTCAACGGTCCGTCGATCTCCCTCAAGGGACGGCTGGCGGCGGCCGTCGCGAAGGCGAATCAAAACGGTGAAACGACCCCGCCCGCTTCGGGTGAGGGCGAGGCGGAGAAGAAGAAGGAGGAGACCCATGCAGACGGTGTACACGGCGATCGTGCAGAAGAAGGTCAAGTCGTCGATTCCGGTCCTCAACGGGAAGGGGAAGCCGGTGCTCCTGGACCCCAGCGGGAAGCCGCTTCCGGTCGATGAGGCGACCGGCGATCAGATCGGGACCGGCACCCCGAAGATGGAGATGATCGAGACCGACACGGCCGACAACCCGCTCACCGACGAGGCCGGGAACGTGGTCGAGGCCGGGACCCCGGAGGCGCTCCTGCGCCGGGTGAAGGAGCACTTCGCGGATGCCGAGGACACGACGGTCGTCCACGTCGCCGTCCGGAAGACCGAGACCGTGGAGGAGGTCTCCGGCGAGGAACTCGCGGCGGTGAAGTAGGGAGCGACGATGCCGTACTACCAGCACGACGGCTTCGGACAGATCGTGATGATCTGCCAAGTCTGCAAGACGAAGTGCCACGAGGCAGGCCCGAAGGAGGTCTTCGTCCGTGACGAGAAGACCGGAGCCTATCGGAAGGCGACGTGCCCGATGTGCGTCTGCCACGACTGCGTTCAGCTTGCCGACGATCCGATCCGCGCCGGGCTTGCGCCTCAGATGCTCGGTCAGACGGCCAAAAAGCCTTTCAACATCGAGCAGGCGATGAACGACATGAAGGGGGCGCTCGGGCTCGTGTTCGACCCTCCCAAGCAGCACGCGCTCCCCCGGTCGGCCTCCTGCGAGTGCGGCGAGCCCGCGAGGTCCCGCTGCATCTCGTGTGACGAGGCGCTTTGTTCCAGGTGTGTCAAGGCCCACAAGTGCCAGAAACTACAAAAAGAAGGAGAAGGATGATGAGCTTTCCCGCCCCTGGATCGGATGTCCTCGTGACCTGCACGAAGAGCGGCTGCATCCTGGTTCTGGATATAGTCCTCCGCGAAGGGGACTGGCAGATGGTCATGCACCGTCTGGATGTGGACGGGATCAAGGCGCGCTTCAATGGGAAGTGCTGTCCAGGGTGCCACGGGCCTTCCTGCGAGTACCGGCCGCTCGTGGGACCGCTTTTCATCCCCAGGCCGCTGTCGGCCAATCCGGAAGAGAGATAAGGAGATTTCATGAACCAGAACCAGATCAGCCATTACGTTCGGCCGATGCCGAATCGGAACGTCGCGCAGGTCGAGGCGATCGAGAACGGCTTCCTCGTCCGGTTCCACGAGGCGATCGAGCGTCAACCCAAACGGGGTCTCGCGGGGAAAATCGAAAGCGAGGTCCATCGGGAGTTGGAGACGTCGCTTCCCACCTGGACGACCCGGGAGGTCGCGCTCTACTGTGCCGGGGTCGAGGAGGTCAAGGAGGCCGTCGAGCGGGCTTCCGGCGAGTACGGGAAGCTCTCCGAACTGGCTGCGAAGGGCGACCTCGACCACGCGGGCGGCTCTCCTTTCTAGCCTTTTCCTCCCTCTCTCGATGCCGGAGGGGATGGGGCACCCCATCCCCTCCGGCGTCTTTTCCCCCCTGGACCATGAGTTCGGAGGCCGGGAAGGGCCTTTTGCGGGGCTCTAAGGCTGCGGGACGGCCCGGGAGCCCTCCGGCGCTCACCGGAGGGCGGGAGGCCCTGAAAGGGCCTTCCGGGGCTTTCTGACCCTCCCCTCCCTGACCGCATCCACCTATCTACTCCCGGTACAGCTTTCTTTGATGACGGATCACGATTTTATTTGACATTGTACCTAGGTATGATATCATATGACGGTAGGTTGAGGAGGATAGCGATGTCCAAGAGGCCCAAGGTGAGCAAGGTGAACCGGGAAGCATGGCTCCGGGCGGCCTACGCGCTCGTCCGGCGCGATCTCCTGCCCCAGGCCCCGGCGACCGTGGCGATCTCCTGGAGCTTCCCGTCGAAGGGCGGCACGAAGTCCAGCCGTCGCACCATCGGGGAGTGCCACTACAAGGGCGGCTCGGCCGTCAAGGTGGAAGGCGATCGGGTGATCCTCGTCTCCCCCACCCTCCAGGAGCCCTACGCCCTCGTCGAGGTCCTCGTACACGAGATGGTCCACGCGGCGCTCCCGATGGGCTCCGGGCACCGCGCACCCTTCTCCCGCCTTGCCAAGTCGATCGGCCTCGTCAAGCCCTGGACGGCGACGACGGCCGGACCGGAACTCAAGGCCAAGATCGAAGGCTACCTCAAGCGGCTTCCCGCGTGGCCCGGCGGCTACCTGCGGATCGTCTCCACCCAGAAGAACCGGCAACTGAAAGCGGTCTGTGGTTGCGACCGTATCCTCCGCGGGTCGAAGGCGACTTTTGAGGCCGGACCGATCCTCTGCGGGCTCTGCGACGAGGCTTTTGAACTCGACGTGTAAACGGGCAGTTCCCTACGGTCCCCGGGGGAAGAGGGGGCCTCTCGCGGGCGGCCCGAGTGGACCGCCCACGGGACAGAGAAGAAGAAGGAGGTCGGCATGATGGCGACGATGAGGGATGTGGTCGCGAAGCTCTTTAACGGCCGCTACACGATCGAGTCCACGCGGACGGGCGAACATCGGACCTTCTGGGTCCAGACGGAGATCTACGAGGAGGGGACCTGCCGGACGGTTTCCCTCCTCACGGGCACGGAGAACGACAATCCCGCCCACTACACGCTCTTCGGGTTCGTCTCCGACGCTGGGATCGAGGTCAACGCTTCCAAGCGCGGCGGCGACAAGCTCTTCGAGCAGTACGCCGACATGCTCTGGACGCTGGCCTTAGATGCCGGGTTCTCGCCGTGGGCCGAGAAGGGCTACCTGATCCACATCGAGGGCCGCTGCCTGCGCTGCAACCGCGCCCTCACGACGCCCGAGAGCATCCGTCGCGGCATCGGCCCCGTCTGCGCGGAAGGGGGGCTGTGATGCGGCCCTCCGACATCGACCCCGTGAAGTGCCCCACGCTCTTCCGGAAGGCCCAGGAGATGCAGGGTCGCCGGGGGGAGGGGTGGGGGCGCGTCGTCGCTCTTCGCGCGGCCGGGGAGCAGGACGCGGCCGAGCGCCTCGTCCGGAAGCTCCTCGGCGTCCAGGGGCCGCCCATGAGTGAGGAAACCAAGGAGAAGCTGAGAGAGTACAACGAGACTCACAAGGAGGAGATCAAGGCCCGGCGCGAGCAGGAGCGGGAGGTCCGGCGGCGCACGCTTGCGCTGCTGCGGACCGGCGGGAAAGGAAGGAAGAAGTAGATGGGTATGGAATTTCGGATGGAACAGCGGGCGGTCCTTCTCTGCTCGGCTTGCGGAGAGAACATGCAGGATCACGCCTCCGACTGCCCGCAGGGGCGCTTGGAGGCGCTCTGGGACTCGGCGGTCCGCGGCCGGTGTCCGGCTTGCCGGAAGGGGGAGGTCTTCAAGAACTCGGCCGACTACATGGAGTGCCGGAAGTGCCGCGTACAGTTCTCTCTTAGCCTCATCTGCGGCGGAGAGGACCCCGATACCCTGGAGACGGTCATGATCGACCTCTGCCCCGGGGACCTCACCACGGCGAAGCGTTTCAAGACGCTCGGCACCGGGGACTTTCCGATCCTGCGGATGATGGGTCGACTGCGCGCGGAGGCGCAGGCGTGTATCGTCGCGCGCCGCCGGTCGGAGGCGGTCTACAAGAAGGTCTACGAGAGCACGCTCAAGCGCGAACTCGCGAAGATCGAGAAGAAGAAGGAAGGAGACACGCGATGAATCGGAAGAAGGTCACGCTCGTCCTGCGGCAGGTCGAGGCGATCGGAACGGGGAAAATCGCTTTCACCGTCGTCGAGATGACGAACACGGTCGAATGGGCGGTCGGGCAGATCCTCAAGAAGGAGGATGTGGAACGGGTCGTGGAGCGGCATCAGTTTCCGGTCGAAGTCCGGATCAAGGGGTAACGCGCCCGACGTGCGGGCCTCCTGGAAACGGGAGGCCCGCCAGCGACGGGCTCGGGTTGCCCGGGACAGAGAAGAAGGAGATCAGGGATGCCGATGCGAGGTCACGAGGGGCGGTTCATGAAGGACCGCCGAGTCACGCTGTACGTCGATCAGTCGCCGCGGGACCGCAGCCGGTTCCGGATCGTGAAGGCGGTCAACTCGATCAACTTCCCGATGGGCCGGAAGGTCGGGAAGGCCCAACTCCAGGAGTTCATCCGGTCCGGCGTCGAGGTCGTGGTCTTGCTGCGGAAGTAGGGTATGAAGATCGAACTGACGGAAGCTCAAGCGAACCTGCTGCGCTATGCGGCGGAGTACAAGCTGGAGCAGGACGAGAGCGGCGACGGGATGCCGAACCCGCAACAGCGCGCCACGCTCATCCGCGCCGTCAACAAGCTTCGTGAGGCGCTCGGCCTGGAGCCGAGCCGGTTCACCCACAGATAGGAAGGAGAAGGCGATGAGCTACATATCGAGGATCTCACAGGAGGCGTTCAAGGACTCGACGCTGGAGATGGTCGAGGCCGGGAAGCTGGTTCGGGTCTACAAGCTGACGCCGCCGAAGCGGTTCCATTGGTGCTACCTCATGTTCACGCCGCTGGGGGTCGTGATCGGCGGGGATCAGCGTTTCGGGGACCGGGAGAACGGGGCGGCGCACAGCGTCCCCGGCATGGAGGAGTCCGGGTTCCTCGGGGACCACGACGAGGAGTATCTCGGCTCGAAGTTCTTCGGGCGCAAGCCTTCCGGCCGCGTGGCCCTGGATCGTTGGGCGAACGACGTCGGCTGGCTCTGCGCGCTCCAGCAAGAGTTCCGGCGGCTCGTCGAACTGGCGGGGAGGTCCTAGCCCATGACTCCCTGCATCACCTGTAGCGGCCGGGTGGGGCGGCTTTCGATCTGCTCCCCCTGTGCCGAGCGCGCCGAGTCGATGCTGCACGCGCCGCTCAAGTGGACGGATTTCAAGGAGGTGAAGATCCATCCCGACCTCGTGCAGGAGGGCTTCGAGGACTGCTGGATCAATTCCAGGTATACCGTCCTCATCCGGCGGGTGAAGAGCGATGTGGGCGATCTTCAGCACCTTTCGATCAAGCGCAACGACAAGAACCCGCTCCACGACTGGCGGGACCTCCAGCGGATCAAGAACGAGATCCTCGGTGAAGAGGAAGAGGCGATGGAACTCTACCCGGCGGAAAGCCGCCTCGTGGACGGCGCGAACCAGTACCACCTTTGGTGCTTCGTGGGACAGCGCGCGCCCTTCGGCTACGAGTCCCAGAGGTGTGTCATGCTGCCCGGCGGCATGGACGGCTCCAAGCAACGGCCCTTCGAGGAGCCGCCCAAGGACGCGCTCACCGAGGAGCAGTTCCAGGAGAAGCTCAAGGATCACAACGCTCGCAAGACTGCGCGTGCCGGGCTCTCCGGGCAGATCAAGTCGATCCTGGACGGCGCGATTTCCGGAGGGTGCCAGAACCCTTTCCGCTACACGGACGAACGCAAGTGCGAAGCGGTGAAGCCCGAGAATCCGGAGATGTGGTGCGGTCATTGCATGGCGAAGCTCCTCCGGAAGCTCTCTCTCGAACTGGATCAAGTGGTCTAATACCTTCTCTGTTCGGGGCTCCGGCAAGGTTTCCCGCCGGAGCCCCTCTTCGGGGGCCGCGAGCGCGACCTCCGAAGAGGGAAACATGGGACGAAGGCGCAAGACGACCATCGGGAGCGGCGGAGCCGCCGAATGCGTCAACACGACGGACCATTGGATTTTCCGGGGAGACCCGCGCGAGGCGGCGAAGACCTGGAAGCCGGGCCCGCCGGGCTCGGATCGGGAGACGTGGTTCTCGATGGACTACGACGACCGTCTACGCTTCTCCGTGCTGGTCGATCCGTGGGCCTTGACCCGCATGAGGGGGCGCGCGAAGCCGGGCGTTGCTCATGTCGGCAGGTCCCCCTTCCCGTGGTGGATGATCGCCCTCATCACGGGGCACTCAAAAGGCTGCTTGGAGCGTCGGCCCTGCCGCCTGATCCTGCTTTGCCGGATCAAAAAGGAATGGTACGACCTGAATCGGGAGGTCCTGGGAAAGGTCGAAGAGGAAGGAGCGGATGCCGAATGAGAAGGGAGAGGAAAACCCTGCGGCAGAAGCTCAAGAGCGCCCACGAGTGGCTCTTCGAGATCGACGCTCTCGTGGAAATGGTCGAGGAGGAGCAGAAGGCTCCATCGTTCCATCCGAGACGCTGGGATGAAGTGGCATACGACATCCGGCTCGCTCGGCAGGTCCTCGGGAGGGCGCAGAGCCACGCCCGCGCGCTCGCCCGTGAAGGGTTGAAGAAGAAGGGGCTGCGGTGATGGCTCTCTTCTGGAAGTCCTGCTCGGTCTGCCGCCGGGACATTGACTGGCACAAGGTCGAGAAGGTCAGGCTTCTTGCGGAGTTCTTCGGGCAGGTCGCTTATGGGATTTGCGTCTGCGGGATGGAAGTCGAGAATCCGAAGGACCCGAACTACCGGCGGCGCGTGAGAAGGTGGAAAAAGGCCCAAAACGAGGCCCGGAAGAGGGCTAATTCCGCCCTGTAACCAGGGGTATTTCGAGGAAACAAGGGTCCAATTAGGAGCCAAAAGCCATGAGCCAGAGGAAACAGGCTGGGATCGTGGTTCTGGAGTATATCCAGGTCAAGTCCGGCGGCAGCCAGGGGGACGCGCCGGTCTACAAGGTCTCGCAACTCAAGAACACCGTCGAATGGTCGATCGGTCAGGTCCTCTCGAAGCCGGAGGTCGTCGCGATCATCAAGCGGCCGGACCCGCGCTCGGTCGAGGTCATCATCAAGGGCCTGGAGTTCGAGGGCTAGAAGGGATGAGGTGCTCGCAGAGAGACCGGGAACGCTTCTGGGGCAAGGTCAAGGTCGATCGCGCGACCGGCTGCTGGGTCTGGACCGCCTCGGCCCGAACCTGGAGCCGCGAGCCCTGGGACGGCGGCTATGGAGCCTTCTGGTTAAACGGGAAGGTTGTCCGCGCCCACGTCTTCGCCTATCGGCTTCTCTTCGGCACGGTGCCGCGGGGGAAGGTCCTGCTTCACGGCTGCGACCATCGGCGCTGTGTCAACGTTCTTGAGCACGTCCGGCCCGGAACCCAGATTGAAAACGTTCGTGAAATGATCGCGCGCGGAAGGCACAATCAACAAAGGAGACGGCATGGGAAGGTACAACGAAACGACGGCCCGGGTCCTGGAGTTCCTGTCGGAGAGACCGGCGACAACGGACGAGATCGCGAGAAAGCTCGGGTGCTCCCGCTCGAATGCGACGGCGATTCTCCTCAAGCTCCAGAAGTTCGGACGGATCGACCGTAAGCAGGCCAAGCGAGGGGAGGTCGTCATCCGCGCGACGAACCCCCCGGTTGTGCGCGCGAATCTCGTCTACGTCTATTCGATCACGGCCTCCGGAAGGGACCGGCTGGGTAGAATCTCTGTGGAGAAAGTGGAGGAGGAGTAGATGCCGATCAAAGCGTTCAAGGAGGAGAACCCCGCGGTCCAGAAGATCGCGGACATGCTGGCCGGTGCCTTCAACAAGGTCGAGGCGAAGATCCACGGAGACCTCCAAGCCGCCTACCGCAGGTACGCCCTCCTCCAGCACAAGGCGCTCATGAAGGCCGCCGAGGACCCGCAAAACAAAGGCCGGATCGTCCAGTACGTCGGCATCGTTCCTCGCTGGCATGACTGGCATGAATCGACGGTGCTCGATCAGAAGGCGTTGGTTCGTCACGGGGGAGCCCCTCCCGCGCACATCAACACCTGGGAGCAGCTTCGGGAGTGGGCTTACTTCATGAAAGTGGACTACTACATCGCGGACAAGAAGGCGAAGGACGCCTTCGAGAGCGCCCGCGACTCCTTCATCCACAAGAACGTCGCCAAGATGAGGAACGTCCTCGGCGCTCGCCGGGAGATCAAGCAGGCGGTCGTCTTCTTCGAGTTCAAGGGAAACGGGGTCTTCGAGGGAAATCTCCAGGTCTACTTTCCCAACGGCGACTACTTCCGGGCCGAGGTCGGTCTCAAGTACGTCGTCCGGACGATTCCGCGGATCACGCCCTACCTCCAGTACCCGCTTGTCTTCACGGAGGCCGAGGTCGGCAGGAAGCACCACCTCCACCCGAGCGAAGAGGAGCTTCGGATGCTCATGGGGGCGACGAAGAGCCGGGCGGCGGAGAAGGCGGAGATAGAGGCCGCCGCCGGGGTCTGTCCCATGAGCGGCCAGCCGGTCCCCGAGGCGCTCTGGCGTCCGGTCGCAAGCCGGATGTCCCCCTACGTCAGGTGCCCGGCGTGCGGAGTGGGCGTGAGCGCCTCGCGCGGGACCTTCCGGAAGCACAAGACCCCGGCGGCGGAGCGGGCAGGGGCGGCCCGGAAGCTTGAAACCGCCGGATACTGCCCCAGGAGCCGGGAGAGGGTTCCGCAGCCGATCATCGACAAGATGGGTCCGGTTGAGCCTTACAAGGACCCGAAAGCTCTCTGCGAAACCTGCGGACAGATGGTAAGGCTTGACGCCCGGAGAGACTGGATTCCGGAGCCCGGCGGCGGCTACCCGAAGCTCATGAAGGTCAAGTCCGCGATATATTATAAGCACAAGCTCCAGAGCGCCGGAGGCCGCGGCTAGACCGCATCTGCGCGAAGCTTCACGGCTTGAGCTTGAGCTTAATCTCTTCGAGCGTCCGGAGATTGTACTTGAGCCCGCGGAACCCCAGGACGCGCCGGGCGATCCGGTTCGCCTCTTCCTCGACGTGTGGATGCCACGTCAGGTGGAACTCGTGTTCGGGGAAACGCGCTTGGATCGCGACGATGTGACCGAGTTCGTGCGCGGAGATGCCGAGGACTTCCCCGTCCGTCAATTCGTCGTCGGAAGCTTCCGTAAAACAGACCGTGTACACGCCCAGATGTCCCGAGTGCGCGAAGTAGCGCCACTTCTGCTTGTGGTAGACGTCCGCGAGGGTGCAGAAGACCGGCTTTACTTCCGAGAGCCACGGGACTTTGAGCGCCGCGTAGTCCCGCGCGATCCGGAAGAGGGTTCCGGTCCGGGAACGCCTTGGAATCGGGCTGTGCTCACGGCTCGCCACGGCTTCGTCGCGACGAAGACGGCCACTTCCCGCTGCAACTCCTCGGCCAGCGAAAGCGCCGCTCCCTCGGCCTCCTTCTGATCGTCGTACCGGATCGGTTCTCCCGGAGGCCCGTAGGCCCACATCTCGCCCCCCTGCGTGTCCGGCCCGACGAGGACGAGGTGGAACCCGGGAGAGGGGGTCTTCTCTTTAGGAGGCATCGCCCTGGACGCTCCTCGCCTTGGGCTTGAGCGGGGACGCTCCGCGTTCGACGGACTCCCGGATCGCCTTCATGTGGCTTTCGATCTTCTCCAGGTAGCCGTCCTGGACCTGCCGGTTGGCGACCTCGACGACCGGCTTCATCTGGTCCACGAGGTCTTTGAGGTCCTTCACGACCGGCACGAACTCTTCCTTGAGGTCGATCATCGCGTTCGCCGTCTGGGTCCCGAGTTCGAGGCTTTCGCGGCCCATGTCGATCGACAAGATGAAGTTGGCCCGCTGCTCCAGGAAGAGCGGCGTCGTGAAGCCGGTCGCGAACATGCCGATCACGATCTGAAAGATGATCGTCGTCCAGCCGACGATCTTGTGGACGTCGTTGTCCACGATGAGGAGCGCGACGGTCCCGCCGATCGAAACGAGGACAAAAAGCGCGATGAAGCTGCACGCGATCCAGATTCGCCGTGTCCGGCGCTCGTGCTCCTCGGGGGTGGGGATGTGCCGGGTCTGCCTCACCGGGCGAATCTTCCCCGACTGGTCGAGCGGGTCGCTCATTCGACTTCTTCCTCTTTCTCGACGTTCTCCTGCTCCCAGGTCTCCAGGAAGTCTCCCCACAAGCCGATGAGGAACTCGCCCTTCTGGGTGTCGTACATGATCGTCGTGACGTAGGGGTCCCCCATGTTGACGTAATCAAGGATGTTGTTGTACCAGTAGCGGTCCACCCAAGCCCCTTCCGGCTGGAGGGCCTCGACGCCGAAGCCGCCGATAATCCGGCTCGCCTCTTCGAGAGCAGAACTTACATCCTCTGGACGATCGACCGCCGCGAGGATGGAGGCGATCTTCCTCGCGTCCTCGCCCGAGACCTTCGGGAAAGCTTCGAGAATCTCCGGCACCTTCATGGGCGGCCTCCTGCTACGCGCGGCTCGTGTAGTTCCCGTAAGGCTCGTAGTGGTCCTCGAAGCCAAACTCCATCTTGACCTCGGGAGCCCCCGGCGGCTGAAACGGATGCTCCGCGCCGCCCTTGTTGAAGGGCATGTTGAGTTCCCGGCCGATCTGCGGATCGAAGATCACGACCCGAAGCTGGTTGCGGTCCACATCGTTGAGCACGCGCCGGATCTCGACGACGTTCCCGGTCTCCTTGTGCTTCCAGTAGCGGACGATCCGGATCGACTGCTTGTAGGTCTGCCCCGGGCGATTCTTGACGAAGACGTAGGGTGCGTCGGCCATGTCATGCCTCCTTCTTCTTCTCTTCGACCTCTTCAGGTAGCGGCCCCTTCTGCGGAAAGTCCAGGTATCCCGGGGACCCGGGGAACCCGAACGGCGGATCGTGCCGGACGCCCGCATAGGTGCTCGAAATGACAATGCGGCACATCTGGCAGTAGTGGAGACCCATGTACTCGGCGTCTCCCTCCACCTCTCCGCAACGATAGCATGGATAATGGACCGGCGCAAGACCCTGGCGGAAAGCCCTGCCGATCAGGAGGGCCACGACGAGGGCGGCGAGACCACCCGCGATGACGGAAACGACGACGGCCAGAACGATCGGCACGTTCATTTCACGTTCATTTTGTGTTTATTTCGTGTTTATTTAAAGAAGAAGTTCTTGACGAAGCTCGCGATGGAGAGCACCCAGAGCCAAGGGGAGATCGCTTCTCGGACCGCTTTGACCGGCGCGGCTTCTCCGGCCGCCTTCATGCTCGCGAAGGCTCCCTCGTCCTGCCCCATCCCGGAGGCGGCACGGGCGATCCGCGGGCGGCGAGGTCCCTTCCAGCGGACGACCGCTCCCCAGACGATCCGGCAGGCGGCCTCTCGGGAATGCCCCGCGCGCAGGAGGGTCTCGATCTTGCGACGAACGACTTCCGCCTCTTCGCGGGACAGGGGGATGCCTGGAGCGGACATTAGAACTTCTCCTTCACGTAGAAGGGCGCTCCCCACGGCTCGGACTGGAGGACCTGAGTCTGCGCCTCCATCGGAACCTGCCCCGGCGGGCAGGCCCAGAAGACGCGGACCGAGGGGAAGCCTTTCGTCTTTTCGACCTCCATGACGTTCCAACCCCGGTTCCGGTAGTCCTCAAGCTGCTGATAAAGCACGGTCTCGTTCCCGGGGATCTCTTGGATGCGGATGCAGCGCTCCCCCGAGACCTGAAGCCGGGGCGGAATCGTCGGATCAAGATCACGCCGAAGGCTTCGGGTTTGGTGGACCTTCCCGAGCCCGGACTCCTTCGCGGAGAAGACCCGATCGGCCGCGCGCCGCACGAGCTTCCCGGCGATCGCCGGATGCCAGCCGACCCAGACGAGGGCGCGCTGCATGTCGATCAGAGCCCGGTGTTCGGACTTGGTGAGCGGTCTCGGCACGGGCTACTTTCCCCCCTCCTCCTTGACGGGCTCCTCTTCCTCGTCGCCTTCCTCTTCTTCTTCTTCTTCCTCGTCCTCTTCTTCCTCTTCCCCTTCCTCGTCCTCCCCGGAAACCTGTGCTTCCAGTTCGTCGAGGTCCTTCTCGTACTCCTCCTGGTCGTCGTAAAAATCCACAGCAACGAAGCCCTGGTCGTTCTCGGTGACGATCGCGCCGTGGGATTCCTTGATGAGATCGCACTCCTCCGGGGTGAGTTCGTCCCCGTCTTCCTTCGCGACCCGCTCGATCTCAGGGAGCGCCTCGGGTCCCAGAGGGATGCCCTCGGCGGCGAAGCCGACCTCGCTCACGTCCCCGATCGTCCCTTCGCCCATGCCCTCCATCGTGAGGTCGTAGACGTAGCTGTCGATGATCGTGTTGAACTTCCCAGGGCCGTAGCGCCTGATTCCCCTCGACATGCTACCTCCGCTTCTTGACCGTGTTGAGGACCGCCCGCGCACCGACCTGGATCGCGCGCGGCTTGGGCATCTTATCGTCCTTGTGCAGGTGGACCGCGTACTCCGCGGCGACCCGGATCGCGCGGTGAAGGCCCTTGCCGATCGAGCGGGCGGCCTTTTTTCCCGCGTTGAGGACCTGCTGTTGGGCGCTCTTGATGCGTCCGGGAGGAATCTTCTTCATGGTACGGCTCCTTCCTTGGCCTTGACCTTCCTCGTCAGGTCGAAGACGACATCGGCCCACGCCGAGGCGTTCGTGGAGCCCATGCAGCGATTCTTGCAGACCCACGCGATCGACGCCTTGCCGATCGCATCACGCTCCTCCCGGGTCTTCAAGATCATGCGTTCGAGCGCGCCCTCCCACTCGTCGTCCCGGACGAGTTCGGCGGGCAACCCGGCCTCGACGACCGCAGAGTATTCGCCCACGGGAGAAAGAAGCATCGGGTATCCCGCGGAGGCGTACTCGATCGCCTTGATCGCGCTCTTTGATGCGTTGAAGGGATTCTCTTCGAGAGGCGCAATCGCGAAGTCGGCGGCGATCCCGGCGAGCTTGTCGTGGTACGCCTCGAAGTCCACCGGGTCCTGGAGGTCGATCCAGTCGTAGCAGCCCGAAAGCGCCTCGGGCAGCCGCTCCCCGAAGCAGGTGAAGCGGACCTTCCCGGGACGCCTCTGGAGGACCCGCTGGAGCGCCGGGGCGACGATCGCGAGGTCCCGCTTGTGGGTCGGGCTTCCGGCCCAGAGGATTCTCGTGAAGGCCGGATTCGGAGGATGACGGCGCGGAGCGACGTTCGCCGTCATCATGTTCGGCAGAACCCGGACGGCTCCCCCGCCGACCTTGTAGTTCTTCGCGATGAAGTTCGCCAGGGGAGCCGTCGAGACCGTCACGAGATCCGCGAGTCCGATCATCTCCCTGATCTCGGTCTGCTTCTCCGGAGTCCCGTAGACCGAGATCGCTTGGTTCTCCAGGGGGATCGCGTCGAGCCGGTCGTCGATGTCGTAGACGATCTTGAGGCCCTGTTCCTTCGCCTTCCGGACGATCTCGATCAGGACTGGGGCGGTGATAAGCTGAATCCAGAGGATGTCGTAGCGGACGGCCTTGTAGAGGTCCAGATTCATCGTGAAATGCGCGACGACTTTCCCGGTCTCGCGCATGAGGTCCGAGGGGATCATCGCCCGGTAGAATCCGCTCGCCGCCGCGCCCGCAGGGACGAAGAGGACTTTGGGGATCTCGGTTCGCCCGAAGATCATCTGCGTGAAGATGTCCTCTGCATCATGGCGAATTTCCAGAACGTCTTGCACGGACCGGAGCATCCTGGGTCTGATAGAGAGGATCTTCGCGACTTCTTCGGCCTGCTTGAAGACGTCGAACGGGAAGACGGAGGATCTCTTCTCATAGGTGATCCGAATCCCATCGTCCGTCTCCTGAACCTTGAGATCGTCCGCGTGCTTCCCGCACCACAGACGAACCGCGGCTTCCGGAACGCTCCGGATCATGTCAACGATCGTCGTCATCTTCGTTCTCCCCTTTCGGCCTCAAAAGGCCCCTTCGAGAGCTATTCCTTCCTTACAACGGAAACCCGTGAATCATCCCGTCGTCGCCCACGAGAAGATCGAAGGACCCGTAGACGTGCGCGGCATCCGAGAGTCGGCCCCCGGCGGGCTCCGGCCAGTCGCCGTCCCAGAAGCCCGCGCCGTGGCCGTTCCGGGTGAGCCAGAAGTCGTGACCGGCGCGACCGGGGTCGCTCTTGATGTCGTCCCAATGCGCGCCCTGAAACGCCTTCGCGTCCGCGACCATCTTCTCCAGGGTTTCGGGCGCGATGTCGGAGACGTCGTAGTGGTCGTCGAGGGGACGGCCGCCGCTCTCGTCGGACTCGTCCATCGACGACCACAGGGCCGTCTCGATGTACTGTTGGGTGAACTCGTCGAGCTTGTGCTTGTGCTTGTGAATGTTAACGGGCATTAGATCACCCCCGCCGCTTTCCCGATCCCGAGCGCCGCGAGGACGGCGATCGGAATCGCGAAGGCCCCGAACGGACTCTTGGGCTCCGGAATGTCCTTCACGCCTGCCTCCGCGTCGGCGTCGATCGACTTCTTCGCGGCGTCGATCTCCCCCTGCGACCGGCCTTCGGAACGCATCTGGAGTTCAATCTGCTTTTTCCGTTCCGCGGCTTCCAGAAGAAGCTCCCGGGCCGTCGCTGCCTTCGAGTTCTGGTCCGGGATAAGCCGGGAGACCGCCTGCGCCGCAACGACGGCCGCCGCAACGATCCCGACGATCCAAATGATGATCGCGGCGAGGACGGGCATCGGATTTCCGAGTCCGGCTCCGGCGGGAGGGGCTTCCTGCGGAATCGGAACGACCTCCTGCGCCGCCTGGATGTAGAACCCGAGCCACAGAGGGTTGTCGGTCGCGTTGCTCGCGATCCCCGCGGCGGCGTACTTCTTCTCCGCGAGCGAAAGGATCGTCCGCTTCGTGTCCATGTAGTCCGGCGTGAGCGGGAAGACCGCGTTGTCGGTGTCCGTGATGAAGCGCCGGACCTGCGCGAGGGTCATGTCGATCGCGTTCGCGTCGTTCGAGGCTCCGGCCTTCGTGAGTTCGACCGAAATCGCCGTGAAAACCCGATCGAGCATACCGAGCGTCTGGACCTGCCGGGCGAGGATCTGAACGCCCTTCCGGGCCGTCGCCATCGCCATGTACGCCGGAAGGACCTTGGGGTTCGGGATCGAGCCCGCAAAGGGAATCGAGAGAGTCGGCGGCCCGAACTGCTTCACCGCGTCGTCAAGAAGGGCTTTCGCCTCCTTGTAGCCGGAGACGATCGAATTCCGGTCGCTGATCCCGCGGACCACCTCGTCGTTGAGCTTGTGAACGGCCGAGGTGAGTTGATCGAGTTCCTTTCCCGCGATGAGACCGACGACGGCCTGCCGGAAGTCCCCGAGCCCACGGTAGCCTCTCATGCCGGAGGGGATGATGAGCGCCTCCTTCACGCCGTGGACGAAGATACCCCGATAGATGGGTCTCCGCGCGACGAGGACGTGTTTGGGCATGGCGCTCCTCCTTTCTTCCTCTACCGGCGGGGCCTTCTCTTCAGGAGAAGATACCCGATCGTTCCGGCCGCCGCAACGCCGAGGGCGGCTCCCCACCACGGAACGCCGAGGATGGAAGGGGTGGGTCCTCCCGCCGCTTCCTCCGCCCGCCGGACGGCCGCCTCCGCGTTGGAATACTGGAGTTGCGCCGCTTTCGCCTGGAGTTCGGCCGCCGCCGCTGCCGTCTGCTGCCGCTGGATGTCGAGCTTCGCGATCGACTCGGCGGTTTTCGCTTCGACCTTGGCCGTGTAGGTCTTCGTGGCGACGTTCGCGGCCGTCGAGACGAGGGAGCCGATGAGTTCCGCCCATTGGCCCATGCCGGACGGAGCGATCTCCAGCTTCGCGGCCTCCTTGACGATCCTCCGGAGATTCGGGAAGAGATTCTGCCTCCCGGAAAGGCTCCGGTACGCGACGTTCGCGAGCCCCCGCGCGTCGAGCTTCTTCGTGATGAGCGACTGCTTGAGCGTCGGAGACCGCTCGATATCCGCGACGAAGGCGGCTGAGAACGCCTTCGCGTATTCCTGCTTGGCTTTGATGTCCACGATCTTCTCCTTACGCCGCCGCCGCGATCGCCGCCGCCGCGCCGCCCGCGATGAGCCACCACGGAACGCCGCCTCCGGCTTCCTCCGCCTTCCCTTCTCCCTTGGCCGCCGCCGCCGCGCGCGCGACCATCGAACGAACCTCGCCGAGGGACATCGAACGGACCTTCTCTTCGGATTCCTTCGGAACGGAGATGACGCCTGCCGCGGTCCGCAGCTTGAGGCCGAGCGACTTCCCGTTCAGGAAGACCTCGAAGCGGTCCCCCTCTTTCGTCTTCTGGCCGATCGTATCGAAAAGTTCGTTCGAGTCCTCGGTCTCGAAGACCTTCTCGCCCTCGACGACGAGTTCGTAGCGTCCGGAAGGAGCCTCTCCCTCGGGAGCGGGAGCGCCGCCGGAGGGGGGAGGGGCGCTCGGGGCTTCTCCCGGAGCGGACGGGTAGACCGGCGGCGAGGTGTACGCGGAGGCGAGCGCCTGCCGGTAGATGGACGCCGACTGGATCGCGCTCATCCAGTCCGGAGAGACCGGAGCGGAGGACGGAGCAATCCCCTGCTCCTCGGCCTGCTCGTTGACCGCCGCCTGCGAAGCGGGCATCTCTCCCTTATTGATCTTCTCGATCACCGCGAGCTTCTGATCGACCGTGAGCCCCGCCCATGCCGAGTCTGTGATCCCGGCCGCCGCGAAGACCGGCTTGTTCTCGTTGTAAAGCTTGTCGAGTTCGGCCTTGAGCTTCGCCTCTTCTTCCAGGACCTCGGCGTTGAGGCGGGCCGACTCCCGCTCGTTGACCTTCTTGATCTGGTCGGCCTGCCGCTTCTTCTGGTACATCGTGTTCGCGGCCGTAAGAACGGAGGCGGCGATGAGAGACGCGCCGCCCGTGAAGGGAGCCAGGACCGCTCCGACCACGGTGATGATGACGTTGCCGTACTTCTTCCAGACTTTTTTCGCCCCGGCCTGGACTTTCTCTTTTATCTTCGCGTGGACTTCCTTGACCTTCTCCTTCACCTTGAGGATGGCCTTCGGGACGATGGCCTTCTCGATCTTCTTGTGGACTTCCTTGACCTTCTTGACGATCTTCTTGAACTTCTTCTTGAGACTCCCGAGTCCCTGGTAGTAGACCTCCTCGTCATAGCCGCTGAGACCCACGCTCCGGGTGTACCGGATGGCATGGACCGCCTTCGTGACTTCGGTCGCGATCTGATTGGCGAGCGCGCGCTCGGGGTCCCGGGAGAGCAGGATGTTTCGGATCGTCGCGCGGGAACCGGGCTCCGAGAGTTCCTGGATGATCTCGGTGCGGGCGCTGGGAGAAAGACGGCGGAGGGCCTCCACCTCCCGCGTACTCAGTTTCGCCATCCGCATGATTCTTTCTCCCTAGAGAAGCGCGATGATCGACGGCAGCGCCTTCTCCGCGAACTCGAAAATGGTTCCGAGGACCTCCTTGAAAGTCGCACGCGCCTCCCGCTCGGCGTCGAGCGCGATCCCGGCGACCTCGTTTTCGGCAGCCTGCCGCGCGATCTGAAGTTCCCGCTTGACCGCCTCTTCCTCCTGCTCGTCCCCGGCCTGGGACATCATGACGACGAGGCGGGCGATGTCCTTCGCGCGCTCTTCCAGAAACGCGCGGGCCTCGGCGCTCTCTTCGAGGAGCTTCTTCGCGCGGCCCTTGACGGTCTCGATGATTCCGTTCCTGATCGCTTCCAGATCCATCTATTCCTCCAGGGCCTTTCGGAGCTTCCCAACAAGCCGCTCCAGGGACTCGACAAGGGCCTTCCGGCGGGCCTTCTTGTCCGCGTCGAGCGAGGCGTCCTTCTCGACGTAGCTCTTGTACTCCGGCAGGACGATCTTCTGGGTGTCCTCGATCTCCGCCGCCGCCTGCCGCGCAGCCGGGGAGCAGGTGCAGGACACCACCGAGCAGGACAGGATCGCGACAACTGCCAGAATTGAGAGCTTCCTCACGGGCTTCCTCCTTCTTTGGGCGGCGACGGAGCCTTGCCTTCCTCTTCGGGTGCTGCGCCGCCCGTAAGCTTCCCCATGAGAGGGTTCATGATCTTGTCGTGGAACTGCTGCGCGCCGACCGCGGCGAAAAGAAGGATGACCTCATGAAGCCCCCACGCCTGGACGGTGTTCGCGCCGTAGACGCCCGGCATGGTGAGCTTCGCAAGCGTGCCGAGAACGAAGGTGAGCCCGATCGCCCAGAAAGGCTCGCGTCCCTCGACAAGCTTCTTCATGGCCCACTTGAATCCGGAGACGAGAAACGCCACGCCCGCGACGATGCCGAGGTAGCTCGCGAGGAATTGGAGCACGAGTTCCTTGATCGGGTCGGCCTTGTCTTCCAGGACGAACGAGAGGATCGCCATGGAACCTCCTACTTGAACTCCGCTTTGTGCTTCTTCGTGAGCGCGTCGAAGAACTTCTGCATCTCGTCGGGCTTCGAGACGAGGGGGATCGACTGGTCCGGCACGTCGAGCAGCCCGACGTTCCGGTGCGGCTTCCCCTCGACCGCGTGCGAGGGCATCGTGTTCACGACCCGGCGCTTCCCCCCGACGACATAGGTCCTCTGGGGCGCGAGAGCCCCGGCCGCGATCACGACCTTGCAGTCCCGGCAGTAGGCGACTTTCATCTGGCTCATTTCACCCTCGCCGTGGCCTCGCGCTTCTTGGTCTCCATCGCGTCCCGGGCGGTCTTGAGCGCCTGTTCCAGGTGCAAATTCACTTCCGGGAGCGCCTCGTCGGGCACCCGGTCAAGCGCCGCACGGATGTCCGCGATGAGGAAACGGGCCTTCATGTCGGCCTCTTCCATCTGCTTTTCGGACCCTTCCACCTTGGGTTTCTCGATCTTCGTCGTCATGACTTCTGCCTCTTTTCCTCGACCATCTTCTGAAACGCTTCGAGTTCCTCGATCCTCCTCTTGTGGAGCGCGAGGACCTCCGCCTTCGCCTTGTCCGCTTCCCTACGCTCCTCCGCGACCTTACTCCAAAGAATCTTGATCGTCGTCACGAGAGCCGCGACGATGCCCCCGGCGATCCCGAGGATCTTCCAGCATGTCGAATCCACGATGCACTTTGCCTCCCCTTAGACCCGAATCGCGATGACCTTCCCGGTGTCGTCCACAGAGAGTGCCCATTCCGTTCCGTCCGGACTCGAAAGGAAAACCTGCTCCGGAAATCTCCTGGCCGGAACGTCCACGAATGCCCGAACGACGGAAGCGGGGTCCTTCGTTTCCGCATCGTCGAGGACGACCCGCGTGTAGGCCGCCCCCTTTTTGTTCTCGTCGGAGTCGATCCGCACGACGAGGAAGTTCGCCGCCAAAAGAGCCTGCTGGAGGCCCGCGAGATCGCGGATCGCCCGGCCCGAGACGTCTACGTTTTTCATATCTTATGTATGCATACAGATCGCGCGAAGCGGCGCGTTGGCTGCCCGCTGAACCTGCCCCGTCGAAGCGCCGCCCCCCGAAAGATGCAGGGTGAGCGTGTGGGCTCCGATCGCGACTGCCGGAAACCGGACAACGCCGCCGAGATTTGCGCCTCGGCCGTCCCCGAGGCCCTGATTGGTCGTTCCTTCGACCACCGAAGGCGTCCCGCTCGCGTCAAGATCGACCCCAAGAGTGGACGCATCCACGAAGCCGCCCGACGTGATGGACATTCCGTTCACGAAAACGAGGATGTCTCCGGCGACGACCTGCGTGAAAGGAAGGGAGGCCCCGGGGATGGCCGCGAAAGTCGGAAACACGACCGACGTCACAAAGGTTCCCGAGGCGATGTCCGAGAACTCGTCGAACGTATAGCCGCCCGAGGAGATGTCGGTGAGATTCGCGACGGCCCTCGCTGCCCCTCCGACGAACTGCTGGAGGCGGCCGGTCACGACGTCCATCCCGACTTCCCCGAGCACGGCCGGGACGCCGGAGCCGCTCCAGCGAATCAGGTTTGCGGGATCGAGCGTGATCGTGTTCTTCCCGAACTTCATCGACCCGCAAGGGCAGACGAAGATCGGGATGCCGCGCCGAAGCGGGACCATCCGCTTCCCGCACTTGCAGGCGGGGCGCGGCCCGAACAGTTTTTCGAGCAAAGCCTTCACGTCCTACCCGTTCGGAGCTTCCTGGGGTCCGCTGAAGGTGGCGATGGCCGGGACCTTGGCCTTGAGCACGTCGAGGCGTGCCTGGATCTCGGCCTTGACCTTCGTCTCGGCGTCGATCATCCGGGCGGTCGGGTCCGCGCCCACGGCGGGGCCGGGCATCATGCCCCGGAACTCCGCCGTGAAGTTGTGGCCGCCCGTGATCTGCTCGTCGGTCGCCCCGGAGTAGGCGAAGACTTCCCCGACGACGCCCGTGCGTCGGTCGCGGGCGAGCGTGATGTTGACGTGGAGCCGTTCGGCCACAGTATCCTCCTCTTATGCCACAAGAGCCAGCGGAGACTTTTTCTCGAAGGAGAGCGACGTCACCCTCTTCCCCATAATGTACAGGCCGCTCTCTCTGACCGCAAACATCTCTCGCCCCATGCGATTCTTGAGGACCATCCCGTCATCCTCATAGTCCTCGGTGAAGCGCCAGCCGTTCTCGAACGACAAGTCGCCCGCGGTGATCGTGACGGCGCGAACGAGAGTGAGCCGGAGCGCCGCCGTCCCCAGAGACCAATCATTGTCCACCACCGGAGCCATCGTGAAATCGCCCTGGAGGGCGATGTTCCCGTTGAAGCGGCTGGCCGCGTTGCATCGAAAGTCTTCTCCGGCCACGGCCCCGATGAGCCCGTTGGTGCTGCCCGTCACGATCACGCAGCCGTCGTCTCCGAGCACGAGGACTTCGACCTGGGTCGTGCTCCCGTTCGGTGTCGTCTTGAGGACCTGACGAGTGCCGTGATTGGCCGCCGTCCACGCACCCGCCGCCTCGAAAAGGATGGCGGCCTGCTGACCGGAGAAGGCCACGCCGTCGTAGCCGCGTGCCGAGAACTCCCACATGTCGTCGTCGTCCACGAGGGCGGTCGGAGCGGCCTTGGTGCCTTCCGACTTTCGACCGACGAACTCGAAATTCTCCCCGGATGTTCCGTAATGGTCGATGATCCAAAGCGGCCCCGTGCCCTGGTATTCCGCGTGCAGCGGGAATCCCGGCGCGAAGATTCCCTGAGCGTCGATCCCCTCGATCCCGAGCCGCCGGTTCGTCGTATCCACGACGAGAAAATCGTCCGGAGTCGCGTCCCGGACCGTGAACGCGCGGGTCGAGGTCCGGCGAATCTGAGGATCGGCCGAGACGATGATCGGATCGACGCTCGCCGCGAGGTCGAGCGACGTGACCTGATCGACGATCGAAAGCGGCATGGTCTAATCCACCTCGAACTGAATGGAGGCCGAGGTCGCGATCCCGGCGACCTCTTCCACTTCGACGGCCGCGATCGACCCGCCGATTCCGCCGTAGCTGATCGACGAGAAACGCCCGAGGATGATCCCCGCGCCCGCCGGGCCGCCGACTTCCCGGACCCGGATGAGCGAGCCCGCGGGTCCCGTGTTCTGGATCGTCATCCGGTTCGTGTTCGCGGGCGGAACGGTGAGCGGAACCGTCGCACCGATCCCGACCGCGACGTCCGCGGAGGTGTCGATGACCGTCCCCGGCGAGATGTTCGAGATCACGCCCGAGACGACGAGGGGGTTCGCGGCCGTCCCTTGCACGACCGCGTTCTCGTCGTGCAGGACCACCGGGAACAGGTGGGGCTTGAGCGGAGCAGGCATCCATCGTCTCCGTTAGAGTTGGAGGTCTCCCGTGGCCCATTCCGCGGCTCCCTGCGGCGCGGAAGCCCAATACTGGTAGAAGGCCAGGACCCCGCGGATCGTGACCGTGACGCCGCTTTTGTTCTCGACGAGCATCTGGAGCCGCGAGCGTCCGCGGACGCCGAACTGGAGCCCGTTAGAGAGCAAGCACCACGGGATTTCGACCGAGGCGGGAAGAACCGTCGTCCGGCCGGACTGGACCGGCGTCGAGCCGCCGTAAGCCGTGGGCGTCTGGTCATCGAAGATCGGGATGATGTCGGCCCGGCCCGCGACGTTGTTGCGGGCGTTGGCCGCCTGGAGCCAGAATTCCAGTTGGCAGTTCATGAGCGGCGCGAGCGGCGCGAGATCCAGACCGAAGCCCGTCACGATCGCGCGCTGGCGGTCTTCGATCAGCCGGTCGAAGATGACGGCCGTCGCGCCGGGCGCAACCTGGAGGCCGCACTTCGACTTGATGAGCGGCTTCGAGAAGAAAGGCGGCTCGTTGAACGCGGGCTTCTTGACGAAGAAAATGAGCGGCTTCTTGAGTTCCGACGCGAAGCGGCAGAAGAGGTCGTCCATCTTCTGCTGATCGGCGGGGTCCTTCGTGTTCGGCCCGCAATTGGGATCGAACACGACGTCCTTCGGGCGAGGTTCGCCCTGTCCGTAGTCCCGCCAGCCCTCGAAGAAGTATTCCTCTTCGTGAGGGTTTCCCATGCCGCCGCGACCCGGCGGGCGCGGAGGCGGCCCTCCTCGACGGGGAGGCTGTTTAGGAGACATAGCTGACCTTGCGGCCTCCGAAGATGGGCTTCACCGTGTTCGGATTCACCGTGTCGAGGTTGTCGATGTCGAGTTGCACCTTGAGCGACCGGCGGATCATCCAGGAGGTCGCCCACCGCGCCGGGAAGATGCCGCCCGAACCGCCGACGCCGCCGCCCGCGACGGTCGGCTGGTGCGCGCCGAAGAGAAGGGACGAATGGAGCTTGTCGCCCGTGAGCGCGCGGTCGTTCTGGCCGTCGCGGATGCGGCAGCGGAACGCGGCCGAGGACTGCGCCGTGAGCTTGAAACACTCGAAGTCCGCGTTGTCCGGAATCGTCATGAAGTTCGGATCGTCCGTCGCGCCCGCCGGGAGGACGATCTCTTCGTCGGTCGTGAGGAGGTAGGCGTAGGTCCGTTCGCGGCGCTCGATGTACTCCCAGACCTCCTTCTTGATCTGCCCCGGGGCCTGATTCGGGTAGAACTTGATCCCGCCCAGGACGAGTTCGACCTTCCGCTCGTTCACGAGGTCCTGATTCCGGAACGTGATGTTGAGCGACTGGACCGGCGGGATGAAGATCGTCTCCGGGAGGACGTAGGGGCGGCCCGCGTCCCCGGAGCAGGCGAGAAGGGGGATGGGGCGCGGGGAGAACTGGATGCGCTTCCCCGGGTGCTCCAGAAGGAAGTCGATGTCGTAGGTCGTGACCGGCACATCCGCGTCGTCGTAGACGACGGTCTTGATGTAGAAGACCTCGATCGGACCGTCGTACTGCGCGGTGAGCGGAAACGGGCCGCGCCGCTCGCCCGGCGCGAGCGTGACGACCTGATTCGGCTTCGACACCGACAACTCGAACGGCTGGACCCAATCCTTCGCCGGATTGAGGTAGGTGCGACCCTGCTTGTCGCGAAGGAACGTCGGAACCTGCGCCCAACTCATCGTATCTCCCTTCCTGAACCGCCTTGGTAGAGGAAGGCGTGCGGCCGACTGTGGCCGCCTGCCGTCCGGGACCTACTCTTTCAGGTGCATCAGGGGGCGGCCCCAACAAGAGGGGCCGCCCGGAGTTGCGCCTGGACCGGCGAAGGACGACTAGACGCCCTTGTACCGGATGCCCCGGATGAACCACCGGAAGAGGAGGTTTCCCGTGATGCCCGCGAGCCCCGAGGGGAAGCTGATCTTCACCTGATAGGGCTCGGTCGAGTTGATGTGGAGCGCCCTGCCGCCCACGTCGAAGCGGTAGAGGTTGTCGGAGATGCCCCACCCGATGTGCGGCGCGTCGGTCGCGCCCAGGCCCTCGGTGTCCACGCCGGAGGGCACGTCCTCGACCGGGATCGTGAGGAACTTCGTGTCCTGGCCGAAGATGATCTCCGAGAGCGCGGCGGCCATGACGAGCGTGAAGTTCCCGACCGAGACGGTCTTGGACGTGAGGCTGCCCCAGAGCCGGGCGTTGAAGCCGTAGACGTCGAAGCTCAGGGGGGTGCCGAGCGATCCCGCCTGGGTCTGGTTCGAGTGGATGAACGTCTTCGACGTCGCGCCGTCGTTGAGGTTCTGGCCCACCGGCTTCGAGTACAGGGTGAACTCCCTGTTCGGGGTCGCCGCCAGGATGACTTCCGAGTCGTACAGCGGCTCCTTGTACGACCGGACGATCGCGGCGGGCACCCCCTTCGTGATCTTGTAGTAGGGGTGGACCACCTGGATCGGCTGCTGCGAGCCGTTCGGCGGAGGCATCGCATTCTCCTTTCACCACGCCATTTCCGGGTCGAGGTCAACTAGACCTCAAGGGGGCTCTCGCCCGCCTGTCATATTTCCCGTGGGACGGACTGGCGTACTTGTCCGACTCCCTTTCGGGGCTCGACGCACGAGCCGCGGAAGGGAGGCCCTGGAGGGTTTCCCCTCCAGGGCTCCCGGGATCGCTAGAACCGCTCCGGCATCGACGACCGGGCGAACTCGTCGAAGGCTTCTCCGATCCCCGAGGGCTGCATCTCGACCCGATCCGTCTGGGTTTCGGTGAGATACGCGCCCATCGTGGCGTCTTCGCCTTCGCGAGCCGTCAGGAACGTCTCCGCCCCCGCGGGCGTGAGGTACGTCTCCATGATTCCCGCGGGCTGGATGTACTCGATCATCCCCTCGGCTCCGGCGGCCGGGAGATACTCCTGCACACCTCCGCCGCCGCGGAGTTCCTTGAGGACTTCCTTCTCGATCGCCTTGCGGAACTCCTCCGTCTCGGGCGCTTCGCCCAGAGTCGGGATGAACTCCTTCGCGCTATCGGGGAGCGCCTCGGAGAGCACCTGCCAGAGGGTCGCGAGCAAGCCGCCCGCCAGGAACCGGGTCGTCATGTTCCGGTTCTTGGTGGCGATGCCCATGAACGCCGTTCCGAGGATCGTCGAGCCGAGCATCGTCCCGACGCGGCCGATGCCCGATTCCCCGAGCGACGGGATCACCTTCTTGTAGAGCAGACGGCCGCCCACGGCGACCCCGCCGAAGCCCAGACCCGTGTGGAACAGGGCTTCGAGCGTGTCCATCGAGAAGGCGTCCTGGAGCGCCGCCTTGATCGCGCCGATCGGATCGGCCGACAGACGGACCGCCCTCGCCGGGTTCCGCCGGTAGTACCGGCGGCGCGGGTTGTGCCGGGCGTAGCGGCGGCGACGGCGCGGCGCGTTGCCCGGGTTGTGCCGGACCCGCCGCCGACGCCGGTAGCTCCGCGGGAAGCGGTAGCCCCTGATCTGTCCGCGACGGCGGCCCTTCCTGCGGCGCTTGGCGTACTTCGTGATCTTCCTCCAGCGGCGGCCGACCTTGACGAAGCCGCTCGGATTCCGGCTCCGGCGACGACGCCGGACCGTGCCCTTGGACCGCCGCGAAACAAACCGGCCGCTCGCGGAGCGGGCGGTCCGACGCCGCCTGACGCGACGGCGCGTGATGGTTTTCGCCATCTTGATCCTCCTTGCCCGTCGTGCGGGCGACTTGCGAACCGACCGGGGAACATCCCCGACCGGGTTTGCGAAAATCAATGCTCCGATCATTTGCTACCCCCGCATCCAGTCCCCGGTCTTCTGACCGGGACCCATGACCTTGACGATCACCTTCCCGCCGCTCGCGGCGAGGACCGGAACCGGGCGGGGACGGCCGGAGCCGTCGCCCCACTCGTGCCGGTACATATGCCGCCCCTTCCGGGAGCCCTTCGGCGGCTTGTACATCGTCTCGGGACTGTCGCCGTAGTGGGCGAACGAGGTCAACATCTCGATCTTCTTCGCGGAGCCGATCGGCAGCGTCTTCCAGATGACGAAATGGGGCTTCTTGTTCGCCTTCGTCTGGAGCCGCTCGGCCTCCTCGAACTGCCGCAGAAGTTCCGGGTTCCCGAGCTTCCGCACCCAGGCGCGGGCGCGCTCGATCGGAATCTTCTGGCCCTCGCGGAACGGGATGCGGACCGAGCCGGGATTCCCGACGACCCGCTTGGTCTGCTTCGTGACGGTCTCCGTGACCCGGACCGGCTTCCCGGCGCGGCGCGGATTCGAGCGGGAATGGTTCTCCTGCCACGAACGCATGAGCGCGCCCCGCGCGGAGTCGGTGAGACCCGCCCACGACGGGGCCGCCGCGAGCGCCCAGGCGTAGTCGTCCGGAAACCCGGCGAACTCAAGCGCCGCGTGCCGCTGACGGCGCGTGAGCGAGGGCCACTTCCGGTCGATCGGCGGGTTTGCGAGGAGCACGGTCTGGAGGAGCGGGTTCGGCCGGACGGATTCCGGTCCATACTTGCGGATCACGTCCTCGGCCATCGCCGCGCGTCCCGTGTAGAAGCCTCGACGCTCTCCACGGAAACTCCGAGCACGATAAGCGTCGTTCGCGGCATCGGTCGCAAGCTGACCGCTTTCCCCGCGTGTAAGAGGGTTCCCGCGGGTCCATCCTCCTCCGCCCTTCTGGATATGAGAGATGGCCCTCTTCACGATCGCAGGCTTCGCGATGGTGAGCACTTCCCCGTCCCTCGCCTGCGCCCAGACGAAGGCGTTCCGAAGCAGCGAGGCGACCTTTCCTTCCAGGCCGCCCGGAACCTTGTAGGCGCGGACCGATCCATTCGGAATCGGCTGTCCGTATTCGCCGCGCTTGGGCTTGTAGATACCGACCTCTCCGAGAATTTTCGTCTTCTTCGTGAGAAGGGTCGAAGAACCCATCGCACGGACCGACGACATGAGGAGGAAGACCGGCCGCCAGCCGGTCGTCACCGAGACCGTGCCGCTCGCGACGTGACCGAAGTCGTCCACCCAGATTCGCTTCCCGTTTTCGTAGTAGGGAATGAAGCGTGGATCGAGTTCGGAGTCGTCGAACTTCGATCCGTGCTGCGCCTTCGCGCGCGCGAGGAGATCCTGATACGATCGACGCTCCCGGCCGGAGGCATAAGGATTGTCGCAGGTCGAAGGGTTCGAGCAGCAATTCTCCCGCGCCGGAACCCGGTAGCCCGCCTTGCGCGCCATCGAGTAGGCGATCGCGATCGCCTGCTGCTGCGGGTAGCCCTCACGAACGAGCATCCCGATCTTCCCGGAGATGAAGCTCTGCGCGTCGGCGCTCGCCGGGTTCCCGCGCGCGCCGGTCTTGCTCGCGGCGTACCCGCGGACGAAGCACCACGCCTCCTTGAGGCCGCGCGCGGTGTAGATGCCGTCGCCCCCGTGGTAGTCGGTCGGCTTCGTGAAGAAGCGGTAGCGCGTCATGCCGTCGCCGGGAGCCCAGGTCTCGATGTGGAGCCCGAGCGACTTCGCAAACTCGTCGAGCCCCCTACGACCCTCGCCGGGAGCGTTGCGGAACACCGCGGCTTCCGCCCGCTTGATCGTCGCCCCCTGGCGCATATCGAGAGGTCCGAACTCGGCCACCCCATCGGCGTAGCCGTAGGCGCGTCCTTTATAGTGGGCGGCGAGCCGACCGCTACGCTGTTGACCGGCGGAGACCATCGAGCCCAGCGCCATCGTGAGCGCCCGATCCGCCTCACGGCGCGTGAGCGGATTCGAGACCGGGCCGATCAGCCGGTCGTAGTTCCCGAGTTCCGCTTCGGCCTCGAAGCTGTCGCGGAACATTCTGGCTGCGACCTCCCGGGTCGCCCTGTTGAACATGGTGTCGATCCGGGGAATGTCGTGGGGACGCTCCGAGGAGACGACGTACTCTTTGATGTACTTCTTCGCTCCGCTCTCCATGAGGTACATGAAGAGCGTGACGGCCTTCTCCCGATCGTAAACGCCCTTGCGCCGCTTGAGCATGAGGTTCTTGACGATCGGAATGAACTGCTGACGATAGAGATCCGCGTCGTTCTCGATGAAGATTGCAAGCTCCCGAGCGGCGTCGGCGTCGGCCGGACCGGAGGGCGCGTTGTTGAAGGCGAAGACGTTCTTACGCGCCTTACCGTTCGGCCATGCGAAATCCGCGTTCGGCTCGGGGCTGCCTTCGTTGTTGAAGGCGAAAATGTTCCGGCGCGCGCCGTTCGGCTTCGCGATCAGGCCCATTTCCTCGGCATAGCCGATGACGGACCGCTTCAACTCCACACCACGCTTGAAGAATCCATCCCCGAACATCTGACGGGCGTCGTCGTCCCACCACTCCGCGATCGTCCTCTGACCTCTCTTTTTGTCGCTGATACGGATGTGCAGCCGATCGCGCTCCTCCCAGACATTGACATCGACCTCCGCCCGAGTGAGGAGACGGCGCGGGTTATTGAAGGCGAAGACGTTTTTCCGGCTCATGCCGCGACCCTCCGACGCATCGGGACATAGGGCCAACCCGCCGGGTTCCGGCGCGCGCCGCGGGACGCGAAGTGCGAGCCGATCGCGGCGGCGACCGCCGCGCCCGCGACGAGGGCCAGGACGACCGCCAGCCCGAACTTCGGGAGCACGTCTTCGACCATGACTTTCCTGATCGTCGGCTCCGCCGCTTCCGAGGCCGACGCCACGATCTCCTTCATGCGGGGCAGGAGCGCCGCGGTGATCTTGTCCGCGATCGGCATGATCGCGGCCGAGAGCGCATCCTGTCCCATGCCGTAGTGCTGCACGTCTATCTCCGGCCCCTGCTCCTGCTCCTGGACTTGAAGAGGACGTAGCCCGCGGCGAGGGCCGTCACACCCGAGCCGAGCCAGAACCAGGGACTCGACAGGATCGACTTCGACGAGACGGGCATCATCTGGACCTGTGCGACCGGAGCGCCCGCGACCTTGTTCGTGGCGTTGGCGACGGCCGCCGCGTACTTCGCCTCGACCTTCGCCGTCACGACGGCTCCGGCGACCTTCGCCGCCTCCGCGAGCGCCCCCGTCACCGTGTTGAGGACGGAGTTCCCGGCGTCGGTCGCCGCCTTCGCGGGCTCCGAATCGAGGCTCGTGACGAGCGTGGACTTCCACTCCTCGCCTTCCGCCCCCATCCCCGCGGGGACCCGCGTCGGGTTCTGCATGACGACCACCGCGCGGCGGCGGATTCCCATCGGCTGTTCCATCACGATCCTCACTTGTCTCTCGGGGGTCCCGGGCTGCTGCTCCTGGACGGTGGGACCGGCCTTCCAGAACCGGCGCACGTCGCGTCCGAGGTTCCCGTTCCAGGGAGAGCCCGGCGGATACGGCTGGTTTTCGATCTTGGTGTAGGGCTGGTCCCCTCTCCTGTAGTAGGGAGGGCCGTGATCGTCCGGCTGCCCCTTGAGGTGGACGATCCGGCGCGACGGGTTTTTCCCCTTCGACGCCTTGATGTACTTGAGACCCGGCTGGAGATCCGACTCGGGAATCTCCGTGTCGTGCGGCGGGAGAAGCTGCATGTTCGCCGCGTCGGAGACGGGGATGAGTCCCTCGGCCCCGTCCGGCCCGAACGACTTGGGGATGCCGTAGCCGTACTCCTCGGACGGATAGAACTCTTCCTGTGGATTGGACGTGACGACATCCTCGACCTCCTGGCCGAGGCCGTTCCGGTGGAAGCCGTTGAGCCCGCTCATGCCCTTCCCTCCGACCACATCTTCGATCGGTCCCTCGGGCCAACGCGCGAAAAGTTCCGGAGCGACAGGCGGCCTCCAACCGGGCTTCGCGCTGGCCGTCGAAGGATCGAGCGCGTACCAGTCGCCGTTGACTCGGGCCGCGACCCAGACGTGGGAAAACTCGTCGGGGCGCTGGAGATCGACCTTGGCCGTCTCCCACGCATACTGAAATCCGAGAATGCCCAGGAGCGCCGCCGTGTAGACGCCCGCGATCGTATCGCAGTCCCCCACGAAAAGACCGGGGCCTTTGTACTTCTTCGCCACCCGAGCTTCGATGATCGGCTGCATCGCGGCGATCGGATGCTCGATCTTCTCGATCTGGAACGGATCACGCTGGAAGATGCCGTGTTTCTTGATCCACCAAAAGATCGCGTCGAGGACGGCCGTCGTGGACGCGCGCCGGTCGCTCGGAACCTGTAGCCTGATCCAGGTCGCGATCCGCTGCATCGTCTTGTCGAGCTTCCCGAGCGCGACGAGCCGGTGCATCTTATCCAGGGTCTTTTTCGTCCCCCGGACGCCGCGCTCAAGACCTTCGATCGTGGACTGTTCGCGCACACGTTAGTCCGAAAAAAAAGAGGACCCCGTGCAATGAGCACGAGGCCCCCAAGAAGAAGAAGTCGAGTGGCGATAGGACAGAGCCATACGGTTCCTCGTTGCAAGGCCGTACAGCCCCTTGAGCGGGCTCTTCTATGCCTTCCGGGTATTGCCGATCACGCTGACGGTCGGGACGCTGCTCTTGAACCGAACCTCAAGGATCGCACCGCACTTTCCGGAGTCTCGGCGGTTTCCCTTGCAGTTCACTTGAGCCGTCCCCTCATACGCCCCGCGCATCACCCAACTCCCGCACATCGGGCACAGGATGACGACGCCTTCGACCGTCTCTTCGGCCATTTAAGCAAAAAGCCGCGAGTTTCCTCGCGGCCCTTCCATCCCTGAACGGATGCTGCTGCCGTCTTCGATGCTAACTATAACACAGAAACGACGATCAGGTGTCAAGTATTAAATGATGATGGTGTCCTAGCTTGAATCCTACCGTTGAAAGATCCCTAGGGAGCTTTGTAGCGTTTCTTTACTTCGTCTAGGATGAAAGTCTTATTGGACCCTTCCGCATCGACCATATCGACGATCCCGTTTTCGTGAAGGGCATCGACCCAGGCTTTGTCGCGTTTCTCGATTACTTCTTTACTGTTCTTAGAGATCGCTTCAAGGGCACCGTCCAGCGCCTTCCTCGCCTTCCACATCTCTACGCTGGCGTGGATGGCGCAAGCTGACGGAGGGTGGGGAACATCGTCCTTGTACTCCATGTCGCAAGTCGGACAGTTCATGGCAATCCTACCGTTGGAAGAGTTTTGCTGAAAGCGCCTTCGCGCCAGCCTGCGTGATCCTCACTGGACCAAAGATCCACCAGCGCCGACGGGCCCACCCACGACGAACAAGCTCCTCGGCAACCGTCACGAACCTTTCGCAAGGAGAGTCCCAAGTCCCCTTCTGCACGAGGTAGAGGAGGTAGGTCATCATCATGCCGTTAATCGTACCGTTGATAGATTAGCTGGGAACAGCCAGCGTCGCCTGAAGATCCATCCAGACCTTCACGCAACGCCACCTCCCAAACTCTTCGGGTTTCTCGTCGTACAGGGCGTCGATGGCTTTCTTTAGCGCGGCCTTAGCATTGAAGACGATGCCGTGCCATCTCCACGACGTCCCATCGATCGGACGCCCTTGTTCGTTGAACTTCATGAAGTCCACGACCCAGAAGGAGTCGGGCCAGTCCTCCGAGTCTGCCAGCGTCTCTTCCTTCATCTCGACCCTCTCAATCTTACGTTGGATAGATCCCTAGGGACTACTCCAATCACAATCACGTTCCCGGCCTCCGGTAGAGCGATCCCGCCCGGATCGCCTGCGCGAACTTCGGGAGATCCTGCCGGAGCGCCTGCATCTCCATCTGGAGCGCCCCGTTGACTTCGATCGTATCGTCGAGCGCGGAGATGAGTCCCTCGTCCTTCCGCGTGATCGCGTCGAAGAGAAGCGCCGTCATCTCCGTCTGCTTCTGGACGGCCTCCGTAAGCTTGGAGACGGACTTCTGGAGACTGTCGAGGCACCTCAAAAACTGGCCGAAGCGTTCCTGCTGCTTCCGAGAGACCTCCTCTTCCGTCATCGACAATGCCCCCTGTACAGGAACCCGAGTTCGTCGCCGCGGAAGCCGTCGAAGTACGCCACGCGGACACCGCTCGTGTCGGCGCAGTAATTGAAGGAGACCTGATCGCGCTTCGACCCGGAAGCAAGTTCCCGCCACCAATAGGCGTTGAACTCCGCCACCTTCGGCGTATGCCGTCGAAGGAGAATCCCGGTCTCCGCAAGACCGGCGTTCGCGGGGTAGCCGCGACCGCGATACTTTTCCAATTGGGAGCTAACGACCCCAGGATCGTCCTTCCCACAGTCGATCGCGAACTGGCCGCCTTCGTAGGTGCAGGAGAACATGAAGTGCCTGCACACGGCGATGTCGGCCTCCGCAAGATATTTTTTCACGAGACCCGGGACGTCCACCTTGTCGAGCGTGAACGCGGCATCGACCCAGAGGGAATACTCGTAACGGTGGACCGGGTTGCACGGGAGATGGGAATTCAGCTTCCAGAAGCGGGCGCGGCGCGTGTCGTCGAGGCTTCCCCACGAAACGTCGGGGGGAATGACCGCGGGCACGAAGCCGTTCGCCCGGCCGTGGAACCAGCGGGGCGGCCCCCCGGGGAAGTCCGTCGCCAGGAACACGTCGTAGTCTCCCGGCTTCGGACGGTCGTAATGATCGTGAGCGCCGAACAAGGCCGTGTACACGGCGATTTTATTTTTGAGGATGCCGTAGCTCATCGGACCGGCGCGACGTCGATCTTGGAGAGATCGACATCACCGAACTCCTTCTCCTCGTTGAACTTCCGAGCCCGCAAGAGGACGCCGGGGAAGCCCGGCGCGTCCTCCCGAAGATCCTGGATTCTCATGTCGGCAAAGATCCGAAGAAAATCCGGAACCGTGAAACGCCAGTAGTCGTGCGGATACCCGTGGTACGGGAAGCCGGGACCCCGTGTGGTCACGACGAGCAGACCGCCCGGCGCGGTCATCTCCTTCATCACGCGAACAGCGGTGCGCCAGTCCTCGGCGTGCTCCAGCATCTCGGTTGAGATCACGACGTCGAAGGGCTCGGGAAAGGCTTCAGGAATGCGCTCAACCGAGAGGACGACATCGACGCCCTTCCCCGGCGTCATATCAACGCCGGTCCAGGACGCGGGACCGTGGCCCGCGAGTGCATCCCGCGGAGATCCGTTCACGTCTTGAGAGCCGATCTCCAGGACGCTCTTTCCCGCGATGTCCTCGCGGCGGATCTCGTGGCGAAGGAAGTCCATCACGCTCGAATGCATTGTCTGTTCTCCTTGGAGAGGTCCTCGACAGCCTTCTCGATGAACTCGTTCGTGATCGCGCCGGAGTAGAGTTCGTTCGGCCCCGGAGACAACGGCGTGAGGCAATGGCTCTCGTCGAGCTTGAATTGGACGCCCGGATAGTCCTCGACTCCATAAAAGGTCTCGTCGATCTTCTTCCAGTCGCGACGGAAAAGCGCGGAGTGCTTGAACCAAAAGAAGGTCCCTGCGAAGCACCATCCGCTCCTCGGAGCGACGTGCTGGTAGCGGAGGGAACCGACGACCCCCGCCTTCTTGAGCTTCTGATCGACGAGTTCCGGAAATCGAAGAGCCGCCTCGTACATGAGCCAGGACCAGTTCAGAATCGGCACGAGGTCCTTCCCATGCCGCGTGACACCTTTCGCGTGCGCGTAGAAGGTGGCCTCATCCTCCTTTTCTGACTTGACGAGTCCAAGCAGATCGACAAAGTGAGCGGCTTCACCGAGCTTCTCGTCGTTTTCGACAAACCTCACCTCCGCTTCGAGCGGGGAGATCGTCCGCAGGACGACGTTCGGGTTCTCCGTCTTCTCGTCGATCGAGACGGTGATGATCTTCCGGCCGGTGAAGACGCGACGGTGCTCAAGAAGACGTGGAACGTGCCACGCCCACGAAGTCCCGCGCACCGGATAGCAGTAGAAGAGGAGATTCCGGACCATGGGACCTCTACTGGTTCTGCTGATCCCGCCAGATGTCCTGCGTCGTCCGGATCGCGCGACGGACCCAGGAGTCCACGATCTCGTCCTTCCCGGCCTCCTTGATCTTGTCGAGCTTCTCCCGATCACCCCACTTCCCGAGCGTTCCCTCCAGTTCGCCTCCGCTCGTGGCCTTGTGGATTTCCGCGAGAAGTTCGTTGTCGAGGAATTCGAGCGCGTCGGCGGGAATGTAGCTCTCGATCTTCGAGTCGTTCGCCGCCTTCTGCGGCGTCCCCTCCGCGATCTCGGAGAGAATCGAGTTGAGGACGTAATTTACCGCCTTCTTCCGATCGTACCTCATCTCGCCGGGCTTCGGGGGAATCTCGACCTTCCCGATCCCGGGCATGTCCGTGTACTGCACCTCTTCGGCCTCCTCGTGTTTGGCTTCCGCGGTCGCCGCGTCCCCTCTCGGCGTGGTCTTCTGCGAGAGGTCCGCGGGTTCGATCTGAATGTGCTCGACGATGCCCTCCGAAGTCTCCTTCCGGGCGACGACCTTCCCGGGACTTCCGCCCTTCTGGGGAATCTGCGGCTTCTTCTGGGGTGCGGGGAGGCCGGGCTTCTGGCCGCCCCCCTGAATCTTCGGGTCCCGGACGAGCCAGCCCTCCTTCCGCCACTTCTCTTCGAGGTCCTTCGCAGCCTTGCCCGCAGCCTCCTGATAGATCTCCTTCATGCGCTCCTTCGAGACCTCCTGCTTCTTTCCGTCCTTGTCGGTCTTCTCCTCCTTCTCGACCTGCTTCTCGACATAGGTCTTGAGGACCGGCGTGAACTGCTTGATCGCGAACTTCATCGTGTCTTCTTCGTCGCCGCCCTCCTCGCCGCCGCCGAGGACGCGCTCCATCGCCATCTCCAGGAGTTGATCCTGGAGCTTCGAGACGCGCGAATCGCCGTCACCAAAGGCCGTCTTCATTTTCGCGAAACGATCCAGCATCTTGTCGAAGTTCTCGCTCGCATCGGCGGTCTGAGCCGCCGGTTTGTTCATCGTCTTGACGAGATCGAGCATCTCCTTCGAGTGGCTCTGGGACTGCGTGAGGATTTTGAGCACGAGCGAGTCCTCGCCGCCGCCCGACTTGTGCTCCACGGGCGGCCGGTTGGCGAACGACTGAACGGTCCTCGTAAGGTCCGCGATCGAATTTTGCATCGCGGAAAAACGATCGTCCACCTTCTTCTCCACGAGCGCGGCTTTCAGGTCCGCGATCTCCTTGTCGCGCGGATCAGGGCCGGATGGAAGAGCAGGCGGCTTCTTCTCGTCGTCGTCCCCTTCGACCTCCTTGACCATCCGCTCCAAATCCTTGATCTCCTTCTTCATCCTGGCGCGATCAAGACGGCGCTCCAGCGAAATCTTCGCGGCGGCGAGCGGGTCGGTTTCCCGAAGCGTCGGATCGGTCCCCCCGGGAATCGACCGCCCCATCGCTTCGGCGGCCTCCTGCGCGTCCCCCTCCGGATCGTCGATGTACGGCGGCGCTTCGGGGTTCGGATGCTCGATCTCGAAAGCCCCGAGAATCGTGTTCTCGCCGATCGTCGTATTCGGATGGATCGTCACGTTGTACGACTGGCCGCCGAAGCGGTCGAACACGTCCTCCTCGATCTGTTCTCGACGCATCGGGCAGGCGTACTTATCGACCTTGACGGCGCATCGAACCTTGTCGCCGTTCCGAAGGTGAAAGACGCGCGGAAACTTCCGCGTGACGACGACCATGTTCTTCGGGTCCGCGAGCAGCGGCGCGAGCGGGTCGGCGGGAGGTTCGTCGGACTCTTCCTTCTCGGGACGGGGGGGAGGCTGCGTGCCGCCGGAGACCCTCTTCGCCGCCGTCGCCACGGCCCGCGCGGTCCCTTCGATCGAGACCTTCATCTTCGCGGGTTCCTCGGTCTCTGTGTGACCGTTCCCGCCGGTCTCGACCTCGCCTTCGGACGTCTCCTCTTCGGACAGGTCCTCGGGCATCTCCTCAGACGATTCGGGGGGCGACGGGGGCGGCTTTGACTTTGCGGCTTTCGGCATCGAGCATCTCCAGGATTTGAGGGTGTTTGATGAATCCCCGGAA
>Ga0214473_10000330_pt1 | contig 66834 bp, 51 predicted proteins | sample RVTome_7_FD_203509 | JGI IMG/M metagenome (GOLD analysis project Ga0214473, IMG submission 203509) | Soil microbial communities from uranium-contaminated site in the Upper Colorado River Basin, Wyoming, United States - RVT98D197 | ecosystem: Environmental > Terrestrial > Soil > Contaminated >...
CGTGGCGAGGGCATCTTGCCCTTGTGTCTTCGTGGCGAGGCCATCCTGCCCTTGCACTCCGGGGCCAAGACCCATCGCATCCCGGCACAGCGAGGCCAAGATGGCCTCGCGACGCAAGGGCGGGACGCCCTCGCCACGATGGTCGTGCTGCATGAGTTTTACCCATGGAATACTTCCTCCGTCGCCGGCGTGGTCTCCGTGTCGCGATGCTCGACGGCCCGCATCCGCTCCAGCGCCTTGCGATAGTCGATCGGCATGACCTTGACGAATCGGCCGACCATGTCCGGCCAGGCCCTCAGGATGTGCCGGGCCCGATCGCTGCCGGTCCATTCCAGATGCCGCTCGATCAACTCGTACAGGATCGCCGTGTCCCGCTCCTGCCAGACCGTCTCCAGCTCGACCATATCGAGGTTGCACAGCGTGTCGAACAACTGCATCTCGTCGAGCACGTAAGCCAGCCCGCCGCTCATGCCGGCGCCGAAGTTGCAGCCGGTCTGGCCGAGGACGACGACGGTCCCGCCGGTCATGTACTCGCAGCCGTGGTCGCCGACGCCCTCGACGACGGCCGTGGCGCCGCTGTTGCGCACGGCGAACCGCTCGCCCGCGACGCCGTTGATGAAGACCTCGCCGCTCGTGGCGCCGTAGAGCAGCGTGTTGCCCGCGATGATGTTCTCGTGCGCCATAAAGGGCGATTTCTCGGGCATCTGCACGATGATCCGCCCGCCGGAGAGGCCCTTGCCGAGGTAGTCGTTGCTGTCGCCGATCAGGCGAAGCGTCACGCCCGGGGCCAGAAACGCACCGAAGCTTTGTCCGGCCGAACCGCGCAAGACGACTTCCAGCGTGCCGTCCGGCAGGCCCTTCGGACCGTACTTCTGCACGATGCGATTGCTGAGGATCGCCCCGACCGTCCGATTGACGTTACGGATGGGCATTTCAATCCGAATGGGTGACACGGGCAAACTTGTTTGCCCGTGAACCCGTGGCGAGGGCATCTTGCCCTTGTCCCCTGTGGCGAGGGCATCTTGCCCTTGCACTCCAGGACCGGGGCGCATCTCGTCTCGGCAAAGCGAGGCCAAGATGGCCTCGCGACGCAAGGGCGAGACGTCCTCGCCACGTTCAGACGTGACCGAATCAGGAGTATTCCCGGTCGTTGAGTTCTCCGCCGGCCGGGTGGCATCGTCAAGCGCAGCTTGGCGATGGTTTGCCTGTCCGCCATCGCCAAGGCCTTCGGCCTTGACGCTGCCACCCAGAATATGGCACCCGTCAATCACCGGGGCGATCTGCTCCAGGATTTTCCAGTCCAGGTGGTCGGCGAGCCTGTCGGCCTGTGCCACTGTGAGTCGTACCGCCCTGCCGTCGGAAACATCGGGCTGATGGAAGATCGCGGAGAAATCGAGCCCCTTGGCCTTCCAGTGCGACAGGGCCTTCTGCATTCTCAGCCGATCCGCCCTGCCGACCATGTCTTCGAGCTTGCGGAAGCCGAGCTCGGCCATGATCCGCCGGACCTCCTCGGCCACGAAATGCATGAACCGCTGAAGATACTCCGGCTTGCCGGCGAATCGCTTTCGCAACTCCGGGTCCTGGGTGGCGATTCCGAAGGCGCAGGCCCCCTCGTGACACTTGCGAAGCAGCGTGCAACCGAGCGTTACAAGGGCCGCCGTGCCGAAGCCGAACCGCTCGGCCCCAAGCATCGCCCCAATGACAACGTCCCGGCCGGTTCGCATCTGGCCGTCCACCTGCACGCGAATCCGGTCCCGCAGGTTGTTCATCACGAGCACCTGCTGCGTCTCCGCCAGGCCAAGCTCCCACGGGCAGCCCGCGTGCTTGATCGACGACAGCGGGCTGGCGCCGGTGCCGCCGTCGTGGCCGCTGATGAGGACTTCGTCCGCGTTGCCCTTGGCGACGCCGGCCGCGATGGTCCCCACGCCGACCTCCGCCACGAGCTTGACGGAGACCCGCACGCCCGGATTGCTGCACTTGAGGTCGTAGATGAGCTGCGCGAGATCCTCGATCGAATAGATGTCGTGATGGGGCGGCGGCGAGATCAACGTCACTCCCGGCGTCGAATGCCGCAGCTCTGCGATCTCCGCCGTGACTTTGTGTCCGGGCAACTGGCCGCCTTCGCCCGGTTTGGCGCCCTGGGCGATCTTGATCTGCAGCTCTTTGGCGTGGGCCAGGTAATTGATCGTGACGCCGAAGCGGGCACTGGCCACCTGCTTGATGCCGCAGCTCTTTGAATCGCCATTAGACTCAGGCTCGTACCGCCGCGGGTCCTCGCCGCCCTCGCCTGTATTGCTCATGGCGCCGAGCCGGTTCATCGCAACGGCCAGGCACTCGTGGGCCTCTTTGCTAATCGAGCCATGGCTCATCGCCCCGGTGCAGAACCGCTTGACGATCTCGCCGGCGGGCTCGACCTCCTCCAACGGCACAGGCGGTCCCGGCACGAATTCGAACAATCCCCGCAATGTGCACAGCGCCTTGGACTGATCGTTGATGGCCTTGGCATAGGCCGCATAAGCGCCGGCGTCGTTGTTCTGTACCGCGTGTTGCAGTTTCGACACGGTTGTCGGGTTCCACAGGTGCCGTTCGCCCGTATGGCGAAAATGGTATTCGCCTCCGAAGTCCAGGTCCATCGTCCCGGCCGGACGCTGCTGGAAGGCCGACTGATGCCGCTCCAGGGTCTCTCGGGCAATCCCCTCCAGACCCATGCCGCGAATTCGCGAGCTTGTGCCGCTGAAGTACTTGTCCACGACGTCGCGGTCCAGGCCGATCGCCTCGAAGAGCTGGGCCCCGCAGTAGCTGCGCAGGGTCGAGATGCCCATCTTGCTCATCGTCTTGAGGATGCCCTTCTTGACCGCGGCGATGTAGTTGTCCGCGATCTGCACGGGCTCCAGCTCCGCTCCGAGCTCGCCCTGGCGGCTCAACTCATCGAGCGACTCGAACGCCATGTACGGGTTGATCGCGTTGGCGCCGTAGCCACACAGCAGGCAGAAGTGCATGACCTCGCGAGGCTCGCCGCTCTCGACGATCAGCCCCGCCTCGTGACGCAGGCCCTCATTGAGCATGGCATGATGCACCGCCGCCGTCGCCAGCAGCGACGGGATCGGCGCCTTCGATTCCGAGACCTCGCGGTCGCTGAGGATCACGAACATGGCGCCATCCTTGACGGCTTTTTCTGCCGAGGCGATCAGTACGTCCAAGCCGCGACGCAACGCCTCGCCCGGACTCGTGGCGAGGGCATCTTGCCCTTGTTCTTTCGTAGCGAGGGCATCTTGCCCTTGTCCCCTCGTGGCGAGGGCATCTTGCCCTTGTCCTTTCCCCTTGTGAGACGCAAGAAGCAAGGGCGGGACGCCCTCGCCACGTGGGACCCAAGCCCGTGGCACGTCGAACAGGGCCGGCACGGTGACGACGCGGAAATCCGCCCGATGCACGGACCGCAGCCGCTCCAAGTCCTCGCTCGTAAGGATCGGGTGCGGCAGCTTGAGTTGCCGGCAATGCTGAGGCGTCTCATCGAGCGCGTTCGGCTTTCTGCCCGTGAAGGCCATCAGGCTCATGACGAGCCCCTCGCGCAGCGGATCGATTGCCGGGTTGGTCACCTGCGCGAAGAGCTGCTTGAAGTAGTTGAACAGGAGCTTCGACTTGTCGGAGAGCACAGCCAACGGCGTATCGTTGCCCATCGAGCCCACGGGCTCCTGGCCATTCACCGCCATCGGCGTCAGGATCATCTTGAGCTCTTCGCGCGTGTACCCGAAGGCCCGCATCCGCTGGGCGATGGTCTGCGGATCGCTCTTGACGAGCTTGGGGGCATCGAAGAGTCCGCGCAGCTCGATGCGATTCTCGTCCAGCCACCGGCGATACGGCTTCTGGCGGGCGATCTTGCTCTTGATCTCGTTGTCGGAGATGATGCGGCCCTCGGCGGTATCGACGAGGAACATGCGTCCCGGACGAAGCCGGCCTTTGACGCGAATCTTCTCGGGCGGGAACTCGACGACGCCCGCCTCGCTGCCGATGATCGCCAGGCCGTCGGTGGTCACCAGGTAGCGGCAGGGTCGCAGGCCGTTGCGGTCCAGCGTGCCGACGACGATCTGGCCGTCGGTGAAGAGCATCGCCGCCGGGCCGTCCCAGGGCTCCATGATCGAAGAGTGGTATTCGTAGAACGCCCGCTTGTCCGTGCTGATGTGGTACTTGGCCCCGAAGGCCTCGGGAATCATCATCATCATGGCATGGGGCATGCTCCGGCCGGCCCGCACCAGCAGTTCCAGTGCGTTGTCGAAGCAGGCCGAGTCGCTGCCGCCGGGCACGAGGACCGGGTACAGGTCCTTGATATTCTCACCGAACACGGGGCTGTCCATCTTCGGCTCGCGGGCCCGCATGCTGTTGCGATTGCCGCTGAGCGTGTTGATCTCGCCGTTGTGGGCGATGCACCGGAACGGCTGGGCCAGCCGCCAGTTCGGGAACGTGTTCGTGCTGTAGCGCTGGTGCACGATCGCCAGGGCCGACTTGACCCGCTCATCCGCCAGGTCCGGGTAATACGCGAACAACTGCCAGGCCATGAACATGCCCTTGTAGCAGATGGTCCGGCACGAGAGGCTGGCAACATAGAAATCCTCGGCCTCTTCTTCAAGCTGCTCACTCACCAATCGCTCCGCCCGCTTGCGAGCCAGGTAGAGCCGCCGCTCCAAGTCCTCCGTGGCGAGGGCATCTTGCCCTTGCTCCTTCGTGGCGAGGGCGTCCCGCCCTTGTTCTTCTCTTTTGCCCAAGGCCATGTGCAAGGCCGTGACGCCCTCCACGAAGACCTGCTTGATGGACGGCTCGGCCGCCAGCGCGATCTTGCCGAGGCAATCGCTGGACACGGGAACGTCGCGCCAGCCCAGCGTCTTCAAGCCATAAAAGGCAAGCGCCTCTTCAAGGATGCGATCGCACTTGCCGCGAAGCTCCCGATCCTTCGAGCCGAAGACCACGCCGACGCCATACTGGAACGGCTCAGGCAGTGAGAAGCCCTGCTCCTCACACTCATTGACGAAGAACTCATGAGGAATCTGAAACAGGATGCCCGCCCCGTCGCCGGTGGTCTCGTCGGCCCCGGCAGCCCCGCGGTGCGTCAGATTGATGAGAATCTGCTTGCCGTACTCGATGATGGAGTGGTCCCGCGTGCCGTTGATATTGACAACGGCCCCGATCCCGCAGGCATCGTGCTCGTACTGCGTCTCGTACAGACCTTGATTGTGCAATTGTAAAGTCATTTCTTCCCTGCACTTACGACTATGTGCAACCACTACCACTCGTCCACGGATCTACCCATACTATACGACAGTACTGCCCCTCTGCTACGGCTGTTCTCTTAATACGTTACATACACCAAACTTATAACACTATCAGAAATCCTTATTATGGAGCCCCGTCGCATTGACTTCCGCCGGCGGCGCCCGACAAGGAATAGACAGCGATTCATGGCTGCGGAGACTTTTCCCGATAGAAATATGGCCGAGTCCGTCACCGTTCCCGGCGGACCGCCACTATTCTGACAGGGCAACTATGTCTTGTCAACGGCACGCCCATCACGTAAGTGAACTCGCCGTGACTATGTTTGACCGGAGGACACATGACGGAAAGCACGAATCGAAGCGTAACTCCCCTTGTAAGCTTGGTACTTGTGCTGCTGTTGAGCCTGCCGCTCTTGGCGTCAGAGGCCAATGGCTTTTCCGTGGCGATCAATGAGGTCATGGCATCCAACGGGGCGACCAAGGCCGACCCGCAGGGTCATTTCGACGACTGGATCGAGCTCTACAACTACGCAGACGCCCCCATCGACCTGGGCGGCATGTATCTGACGGACGACCCGAACGAGCCGGACAAATGGCAGATTCCGACAGCCAATGCGGCTCTGACCACGATTGCTCCGCGAGAGTACCTGCTGATTTGGGCGGACGGAGCCACCAAGGACCAGGGCTTGCATGCCGGCTTCAAGCTCGACGCCGGCGGCGAGGATCTCTGCCTGTTCGACGCCGACGGGACGACCCTGATCGACAGCGTGGGCTTCCCGGAGCTGGCTCGTGACATCTCGTACGGCCGCTATCCCGACGCCAACGATGCGTGGCAGTTCTTCGGAGTCCCCACGCCCGGAGCGGCCAATCAGCCCGGCTACCTGGGAATAGTCGACGGAATCAAGTTCAGCCAAGAGCATGGTTTCTATGCGGAGCTGTTCTCCGTCACGCTGGCCACAGACACGCCGGACGCGACAATCTACTATACTCTCAATGGCGATCTGCCGGGCCAGATGTCCGGACGCAATCCGTCGGGAACGCCGTACACCGGTCCCATCAGCATCAGTAAGACGACCTGCCTGCGAGCCGCAGCGGTCAGGCAAGGCTGGAAGCCATCCGCCGTCAGGACACAGACTTACATCTTCGTCAGCGACGTGGTGAAGCAGTCCCCGACCGGCGCCAAGCCCGGCACAGATTGGCCCAATCCCTCGACAGGCGGTGGTGGCGGTTTCGGAGGCGGAGGCGGCGCCCAGGTGATCGACTACGGCATGGACCCGGACGTCGTGAACGATGCGAGGTACAAGGACTTGGTGGATGACGCCCTGCTGTCCATCCCCACGATCTCGATTGTGACAAGCTTGGCCAACCTGTTCGATTCCGCCACGGGAATCTACATGAACGCAATGCAGGACGGGCGAGAATGGGAGCGCCCGGTTTCCGTCGAGTTGATCTATCCGGATGGGACCGAGGGCTTCCAGGTCGATGCGGGCCTGCGAATCCGCGGCGGTTACGGCCGCCAGGGCACGAACGCCAAGCATGGCTTCCGCCTGTTCTTCCGGGCTGACTACGGCGAGCCGGAGCTGCACTATCCCCTGTTCGAGGACGAGGGGGTCGATACATTTGAGAAGGTGGACCTGCGGGCCGAACAGAACTACTCCTGGGCCTTCAAGGGCAGTCAGGGCGACGACAACGGCAGCAAGAACACCATGCTGCGCGAGGTCTTCTCCCGCGACCTGCAGGGCGCCACGGGCCAGCCGTACACGAGGAGCCGGTATTACCACCTCTACCTCGACGGCCAGTACTGGGGCGTCTACCAGACGCAGGAACGGTCCGAGGCCCGGTATGCGGTGTCCTATTTCGGGGGCAACGTCGAGGACTATGACGTGGCCAAAGTCGATGCAGGACCTGGAAGGCCCTATACCATCTACACGACCGACGGCACGATGGATGCGTACAATCGGCTATGGGATGCGGCCACAAGAGGCTTCACCACCGATGCGGCGTACTACCGCGTGCAGGGACTCAATCCCGACGGCACGTCCAACCCCGCCTACGAGCGGCTCGTCGACGTCGATAATCTCATCGACTACATGATCTGCACCTACTACGTGGGCGACATCGACGCCCCGATCTCGAATTTCCTCCAGAACACCCGGCCGAACAATTTCTACGCCATCTACAACCGCAACGACCCCGACGGCTGGAAGTTCTTCCGCCACGATTCCGAGCACACGCTCTTCAACGTCAACCAGGACCGCACGGGCCCCTATTCCGCGGGACAGCAGGCCCAGTACTTCAATCCACAATGGCTGCACCAGCAACTCACGGCCAACGCGGAGTACAAGCTGCGTTTCGCCGACCACGCGTACAAGCACTTCTTCAATGATGGCGTGATGACGCCCCAAGCCGCGATTCGCCTCCTGTCCGCCCGCAGGGACACCATCGATCTGGCGGTCATCGCCGAATCCGCCCGCTGGGGCGACGCCAAGGTCTCCAAGCCACGGACGAAGGACGACGATTGGCTCCCCCAAGTGCGGTTTCTGCTCAATGACTATTTCCCTAAGCGGACAGATATCGTCCTCAGCCAGTTCAAGACCAAAGGTTGGTACCCAAGTATCGAGACGCCGAGCTTCAATCAGCATGGCGGCGCCGTGAGCAATGGCTTCGCTCTGACAATGACTGCGCCCTTTGGCGACATCTATTACACGCTCGATGGCGAGGACCCCCGCCTGCCAGGCGGCGCGATCAATACCGCGCACGCGACAAAGTACGCCGGCCCCGTCACTCTGACAAAGTCCGCGCGCATCAGGGCACGCGTATTCTTCGCCATGTGGAGCGCAATTCACGACGCCATCTTTGCCGTAGGCCCGGTGACAGAGAGCCTCCGAATCAGCGAGATCATGTATCACCCGGCCGACACAGGCAATCCCAACGACCCCAATACCGAGTACATTGAGCTGACCAACATCGGCACCGAGACGATCAATCTCAACCTGGTTCGCTTCACCAACGGCATCGATTTCACCTTCCCGAGCACAGAACTGGCCCCCGCCACCTACTGCGTAGTGGTCAAAGACACAGCCGCCTTCCAAGCCAAGTACGGCTCGACCCTGCCTGTTGTCGGCCAGTACTCCGGCAGCTTAGCCAACGACGGCGAGCGGATCGAGTTGGTCGACGCCATCGGCCGAACGATCCACAACTTCCGATACGAAGACGACTGGTACGACCGCACCGACGGCGATGGCTACTCCCTGACAATCGTCGATCCAGCCAACCCCGACCCGGAGCAGTGGTCCCAGCCAACCGCCTGGCGCTCAAGCACAAAGAAGAACGGCTCCCCCGGCGCCGCCGACACGAGCCCGTGAACCCCCCGCAGCGTGCCTCAAGTGCCATCTTCGATATGGCGGTCGGCCGCAGCGAGTTCTTGAGCGGCGTCTCCCATGATTTCACCGGGTACCGCTCATGGTTCAAAAGTCACGTTGGACAAGGCGTGGTAGTAGTTTCCCCACCGGGTCGTGAAGCGCAGAACGGAATAGTCCGAATCAGTTACGCCGCGAGGACCGTCTGTCTCACGTATTCGCATCATTCCTGTTTATAGGGGATTTCGATCTTGCTCTTGTCCACGGTGACAAGATTCTTACCCCACGAGTGATGATCAAACCCTGACTCATAGGCAACGACGATCCCGGCCTGTCCCACCTTCTTGACCGTGTAGCACGTCCAAGCGTGATGGTCGGGCGACCGTCTGAACTTCTGCCCGCAGCGAATAACGAAGTCTCCGCCGCCGTCCATACTCACTATCCACCCGTCGGTCACAATTCTTGCGGCATCCTCTCCGACCTGCTCCAACTTCATAACGTGCTCAACGAAGAATCTACGCTGCCAGTCCCGTTGCTTGCCGAACGTCGTGCGCCGGTCCGAGAACGGAAGCTGAATGCAGCCGGCTACCGCCAGGGCCAGCACTATCAGCAGCGCCGCCCTCTGTTTCTGTCCGAGAATAGTCATCATTTGTCTCGCTACAACACGGGAGTCAATCCGGGAACTGTGTACTCAATTTGCCAACGGAATGAGTAAGGTGCGCCATAGGCGCTCGACTTGGACACCTTGTCTCACGTATTCGCATCATCCGGGTTCCCCTACATACCTCGATGATCTTACCCCCATCCGGCGGAAAGAGCAATATCGGTATGCCAGAAAACCATATCTCGCGTACGCGGATCTCGCCTGAGGTCACAAGGGCGTGAGACATCTTGACACAAGATTCTCCCGTGAATCGACTTGTCGCCCACGATCGGGACAGCCATAATGTCATCAACCGACACAACAATGTTCTCGGAGATTGGAGGATCAAATGGATCGAAGGACATTCACGTCGAATGTGATTAGCAGGCGGCGATTGATTGGGACTGGAGCGGCGGGACTGTGTGCGCTGGCGGTTGGGGGGAGGCTGCGGGCGGCGGAGAGTAGGAGGCGGCCCAATGTCCTGATCATCACTACGGACCAGCAACGCGTCGACGCGATGAGCGCGGTGGGCAACAAGTGGGTCAAGACGCCCAACATGGATTCGCTTGCGGCCAACGGGGTGTATTTCACGAACTCCTACTGTCCCTATCCGCTGTGCAGTCCGTCGCGGGCGTCCCTGCACACCAGCCGGATGCCGCACGAGATCGGCGTGGATCACAACAGCATGGCGGTCGATCCGAAGATTCCCCTGTCCGGCCAGGTCTTCCGCGAGGCCGGCTACGACACCGGCTACGCAGGCAAATGGCACTGCCCGGATGTGTATCCGACCGAGGGCTTCGCCGGCTTTGACGCCCTCAATACGACCACGCGGCAGGGCAAGCTGGCGCAGGTCGTGGACGAGGGGACGATGAATGTGGCCGTCGAGTTCATCCGGCGCAAGCGCGAGAAGCCATTCCTGGCCGTCGCATCGTTCATCAACCCGCACGATATCTGTCTGCCGGCGGGCGGGACTAGCCCTATCCTGGACGAGGTGTGGCAGCGGTATCAGCCGCCGGCTGGGGCCGAGTTGCCGCCGCTGCCGGCGAACTTCGGGGACACCGAGGGCCTGCCGGAGGGATTCGCTCGCAAGCCCCGGCACGATGGGTGGGACGAGAATCAGTGGCGAAAGTACATCTATGCGTATTATCGCATGATGGAGGACGTGGACCGGCAGATCGGGCTCGTGCTGCAGGCGCTGCGCGAGAGCGGGCAGGAGAACAACACGATCATCGTATTCACCAGCGATCACGGCGAGGGCCTGGCCTCGCACCGCTGGACCGGCAAGATGATGTACTACCAGGAGGAGGCCGCCGTGCCGTTGATCGTCTCGTGGAAGGGCGTGACTCCGGCTGGACGGATCGACCGCGAGCACCTGGTCTCGGCGCTGGACGTGCTGCCGACGATCTGCGACTACGCGGGCGTGAAAAACTCGGCGGTCATGCGAGGCAAGAGCCTCCGGCCGATCATTGAGAAGCCGCGGCAGTCGGGGCACGAATATGTCGTCTCGGAAATGGCCAACGGCCCCGCGCGCAGCTTCATGGTGCGGACGAAGCAATACAAGTACATGGTCTTCCCTGCCGCGACCGGCCAGAAACAGGAAATGTTCTTCGATATGCAGGCCGACCCCGGCGAGATGAAGAACCTCGCCGCCCAGCCGGCACTCGCCAAGGAAATCGAGCGGCACCGCAAAATGCTGGCGGATTGGAACAGGCTCACCGAAGAGGCCAGCCACCCGATCCAGCCCGCACCCAAAGCCCAAAGAACCAAGGCTCGGCAGGACAAGGCGAAGCAGAAGCAGCGAACCAAGAGGTAGTCAGAAGATGAAGAAGACACATTAAACCGACCGCGAGAACGATATGAACACCGAGGTGAATCCAGGAGGTCCGCCAGAGGAGGAAAACCAATCGGATTGCATGGCCTTTCTGGATGAGTGCGGAGACCACTCCCTGACGAAGATTGACAGAGATTTTCCCGTATTCGTGCTCTCGTTGGTTCTTCTGAAACGTACTGATTATCTCGAAACGGTTCTTCCGGCGGTCAACAACCTGAAGCTGAAGTATTGGGACCACGAGGGGGTGAACCTGCACAGCCGGGATATTCGCAAAGCCGACGGTCCGTTTTCCATCCTCCAGAATCCTGCGCGCCGAACCCAATTCTTGACAGACCTATCGAGCCTGATGGCCACCCTCCCCTATGAACTATTCATCGTGGGGATCCACAAGGAACGCCTCTGCAATCGCTATGTCAGGGCGGCCAATCCCTATGATCTCGCCCTGACGTTCATCATGGAAAGGGTGCTGCACTGCCTGGAACAACACCAACAAAGGATTCTGCCTCTGATTGCTGAAGCCCGCGGTGAGAACGAGGATAATCAGTTCAAAGCGACGTTCTATGATCTGACCACCCGCGGAACCGAATACGTGAGTTCCGCTCGAATTCAGCAGTGCCGTTTCCCGTTGCAGTTTCAAGACAAACGCAAGAACATCGCCGGCATCCAATTGGCCGATTTGTGCGCCCACCCGTCTGCCAGACACATCTTGAAACCCGATCAACGCAACCAAGCTTACGATGTGGTCAGCAAACATATATACAAAGGTGGATGGAACATCCGCGGTTGGAAAGTATTCCCATAAAACAAAAACGGACAACTCCGTTGCCAGAGCTGTCCGCCGACCGGGCATTCCCAGTCCATATATGAGTATCGGTGACACGAGCGTGAAAGTCAAGGGAGAATCGTATTTCTCAGAAAGATTGTTTGGCCCCAGGCGTGGGCAACGAGACCAGGCAGAAGCTACCCGCCTTCAAACGCAGGATTGGCGCTCACCATGCGGCTTTCTGACTTGCCTTTTCCCGCCCTCCCGATCACAATGTTGTCTATCGAGATAGTGACGAGAGTCAAATGAACCGAAGAACATTCATGAAGACCGTGCCGGCTCTGGCCATGCTGGCCGGCCCGGTCACGACGCGCGCCACCGCGACGAATGCGCCCGCCAGCGCCGTCCAGGGTCTGCAGCCGATCACCCTGCCCAAACACGAGACCGACGGCGGCAAATCCGTGCTGGCAGCCCTGCAGGAACGAAGGACAAACCGCAACGTCAGTGATAAGCCCTTGCCGTTGCAGACACTGTCGAATCTGCTCTGGGCGGCCTTCGGGGTCAATCGCGAGCAGGGGTCGTTCGGAAAACCCGGAAGGACGGCGCCATCGGCCAGCAACTCGCAGGAAATGGATTTGTACGTCGCCCTGCCCGAGGGCGTCTATCTCTATGAGGCAATCCCCCACCGCCTGACCCCCGTCGTCGCCGGCGACTTCCGCGCAAGATCCGGCCGAGGCGCTGCGGCCAAGGCGCCAGTAAATATCTTCTACGTCGTGGACCTGACCCGCTACGACACAGGCCCCAGCCAGCCCGACCGCAGAATTGGCGACCCGGAAGTCCAAAAATCCTACTATTATGTCGCCGTTGGCCTCATCGCCGAGAACGTCTACCTGTTCGCCGCCTCACAGGGCCTGGCCGCCTGGTTCCACAACTGCAACAAGGACGACACCGCCAGAGACTTCCACCTCCGTCCCCAGCAGCGAGTCCTCTACGCCCAAACCATAGGCTACCCGGCGTAACCTGACCCACATGACAAGGAGCGTACCCATGTCGAAATTCGATGCCCTGGAGTTCACGGAGATCCAAGTCCCACCGGTACTGGCGGCGCAGATGCCCGGAGAGTGCGGCCCCGATCCGGTCGCCATCGCCGATGCCATCGGGGACGCCTTCGGCAAGCTCATGGGCTTACTGCAGCAGCACGCGCTGATCCCTTCCGGCCCGCCGCGAACCATCTACACTTCCTATGATCCGCAAGGAGTCAAGTTCATCGTGGCCTTCCCCATCGCCGCGCCGCCGACCAAGCCCGTCAAGGCCGGTCCCGGCTCCGTCGAGACCCTTTCCGCAGGCAAGGCCCTGCGCTTCACCCATCGCGGCCCCTACGCGAACCTGATGAACACCTACGGCCAGATCACCGAGTTCCTCAAGGCCAACGGCCTGATGAAAACCGACGCCGACTGGGCCAAGTACATGCCCATGTGGGAAGAATACCTCAACGACCCCCAAACCACGCCGGAGGCCGAACTCCTGACCTACATCTACTTGCCGACAGTCTAAGCGGCCGGGCAAATGCCATGCAGGGATTGAATTTGACATACGATCGCGCTGAAACTATACTTGCCTCCATGACGAAGCAAGAAGTCAAGCAGAAGCTGTTGGAAGCGTTGAGACGCTCGCCCTATTTCTCGGACATCAAATTGGTGGCCGTTTTCGGCTCATACGTGAGTGGCACGCCGACGGAAGAGAGCGATGTGGACGTGCTGATCGATTTCGAGCCGACCGCACCAATAGGCTTCTTTGCGATGTCCGATATCAAGGACAGCCTTGAGTCCTCCATTGGAAAACCCGTCGACCTCCTGACCCCGCAGGCCATCAGCAAGCACTTCAGAGACAAAGTCCTTGCCGAGGCTGAGTACGTCTATGAGAGATGACAGAGCCTACCTGGAGCATATTCGAGATGCGATCCAAACCATAGAGGACTACCTTCGGGGCGTCACGTATGAGACCTTCGTCTCGAACAAGATGATGGCCGATGCCGTCATGCGAGAGCTCGAAATCATCGGCGAGGCATCCGATAAGCTCAGCCAGGAGTTCCGCAGGGAACACGCGGACATCCTCTGGCGGCGGCTCAAAGACATGAGGAACTTCTTGATTCACGAGTATTTCGGCGTCAACACCAAGGTTGTCTGGGACACTTGCCAGGAGGACCTGCCGCAACTGAAGGCCTTTGTGGAGAGGATACTTGCCAAATAGCATCACGCCACCGACCTGCGTACAAGGAAGCGTGGGAAGGTTGCGGAACGCGACCGGATGCCACCGAGATGGTTGTTTGCATCCGTAATACGAACTCCGGTGTCACCGGCTTCATATCGGGCCTCGTGCACGTGGTCTTCTTCGGGGCTTTCGCTCTTGTGTCGTGCTGGCCATGATTCAGCGACTCTCAAATTGTTGTCTTCGGACACCCTACGGCTGCAACAACACGATAGGCCAAGCGCGTCGGAGACGTCCAGACCGGTACGTGGAGAGAATCACCACCTATCGCTTCTCACCGCGAACTGGCAAAGCAAAGTCCACCCAGCTATCGCCGATATAGTTGCTCTGCCGTTCACCACTTCCGAAGTTGAAGGTAAATGCTCTATCGTATCCGTTTTCGCCCGTTACTTCCTCTGAAATCCACACATGGTTGCACCAAAGCGCGAAGAGCGGGTTTATGTGACACGTGGCACTGTCATTGCACTTGGCCGTCCATGTGAACGAGACGTCGTACAACTCCCTCAGTTCAGCGACGGAAGGCAATCGCCAGTCCGTATACCCACCGACTCTGAGTTTGGCGCAGTATTCCTGAGCGCCGTGCCAAGTGACGAATTGGCCGCTGTCGTGCTTAGCCCACATCAACCCAGTCTCAAGATCGGCAATTGTCTCGTCGTCGTGGTCAATGAAGCGAGCGCCGCCGGGGACTGTAGCTGGACGCGGCTCAGTACGCCGTTCGGTGGAGCGCTCTGCGCTCGCCTCGCGCTCCCTTCCGACTGCAGCGCCACCGGTGAATTCGTTGACCACTTTTAGTGTGTCGCCGGTGTCCTGCATTTCGAAGATGCGCGGGCGCGCGGCGGGGCCGTTGGGGGCATGCAGGACCATCATCAGCTTGCCGTCGAAAGTCGTAAACAACATGCCGTGGCCGCCGTCGTCGGAGTACAGGGGTTCGGCTTGCTGGGCCCAGGGGCCGGCCAGCTTGCCGGAGGCGGAGATGGCGATGCCCTCGGTGTAGCCGGTGTGGCCGCCGCTGGCCCAGATCATAAACAGCTTGCCGGACTTGCTCTTGTAGAGGAACGGGCCGTCCGTGACGTGGCAGCCGTACTGCGGGGACTTCTTGCTCCACGCCGCGTCGCTGCCGTCGAACAGGCGCATCGGCTCACCGACCGTCTGCGACAGATCGTCCGTCAGCCGGACATACTCGACCGTGCCGTCCTTGATCTGGACCCACTCGTGGCAGAAGACCATGTAGGGCACGCCGTCCTCGATCCAGAGCGTGCCGTCCAGCGTCATCATGTCCGGCGGCAGCGTCGAGCGGCTCGCGAAGGGCTTGAAGGGACCGGTCGGCGAGTCGCCGGCCAGCGCCTGCGAGCCGCGAGTCACGCGAGGCAGCCAGTTGCGCCACTGCTCCGGAAACCGGTTGCGAGTGTCGAACGTCAGGAACAGGTAGTACTTGTCCTTGTACTTGTGCAGCTCGGGCGCCCAGATACCGACGACGGGAATGTCACCCCAGATGTCGGCCGGGGGATTGAAAATCGTCTGCGGCCCCTGCCAACTCGCCAGATCAGTGCTGGTGTACGCCCGCACGCTCCTGCGACCGGACCCAATCATATAGTAGGTCTTTGAGTTCGGGTCGGCCAGAATGCAGGGGTCGCGCATCCGGATATTTGCCAGATTGACAGGACCTCCCGTCGGCGACGCCGCCGGCTGCGCCCCGACCACTACGGACACCCCCAGTACCATCAAAATGTGAAGATCGCATCTTGTCATCCCTATATCCATAGTTCGTTCTCCCCTACTGGATGGTCCTGCGGACAACGCCGCGCTCGGCGACAATGCATCATCATAGCCGTTCACGCAGCCTCTTGGCAAGAAGCCGCCGTCCGCGACGCCTCGGAGTGCGCGCGACAGGATTGTGGCAGAGCAAGCATGAGCCTCTTGGGTGGCAGCGTCAAGCGCAGCTTGGCGATGGTCTCTCTGGGATGCAATGCAGCCATCGTCAAGGCCTGCGGCCTTGATGCTGCCACCCAGTCCATCTACCCTTTTCTTATCGTACGCCTGGTGCGGGCTCCGCCCGGGATTCTCCTTGCCCTTGGTGCGGGACGGCAGGAAGATGGTGACATGTATGATGTGGCGATTGTCGGGGCGGGGCCGGCGGGGAGCATGCTGGCGCGGCTGATCGGGCAGCGACATCGGGTGCTGCTGGTCGAGAAGAGGCCGTTGGATGGGCCCCAGAAGCCCTCGCTGGGCAAGTGCTGCGGCGGGCTGCTCGCGCCGGATGCGCAGCGAATGCTGTCGAGGCTGGGCCTGGGGCTGCCCAAGAGCGTGCTGCAGGACCCACAACTGTTCGTGGTCCGGGCCATTGACGTGCCCCACAAGCTCGAACGATACTACCAGCGTCATTACATCAACATGGACCGGCTGCGATTTGACCGATGGCTTCTGTCCATGGTGTCTCCCGGCGTGGACGTGAGACTTGGCTGCCGACTGTTGGGGTACAGCTCGCAGGATGGAGCCTTTCGCCTGACGCTCAATCAGGGCAGCAGGGAGTACACGGAGACGGCGAGGATCATCGTCGGAGCGGACGGGGCGGGATCGAAGGTGCGAGGGCAACTCGCCTTGCACGGCCCGTCACCGAAGAAGTACTTCGCGATCCAGGAATGGGTGGAGGCCGGCGGGAGCATGCCCTACTTCTCCTCCATCTTCGATCCCGAGATCACGGACTACTACTGCTGGACGATCCCCAAGGACAGCCATCTGATCATCGGGGCGGCCCTTACACCGCGCGACAGGACAATCGAGCGGTTCGAGCTGCTCAAGACGCGACTGCGGGACCACGGCTTTCAGTTCGGCAGAACCGTGTGGAAGGAAGGGACGTTCCTGCGCAGGCCGCAGGCCCTGCGCCAGATCTGCACGGGCACGAGCGGCGTCGTCCTGATCGGCGAGGCCGCCGGCTGGATCAGCCCAAGCTCCGCGGAAGGAATCAGCTACGCCTTCCGCAGCGCCGAGGCCCTTGCGGAAGTCCTGCGGACAGGACCAGACCACGTCGCTCGGCGTTACTACAGAGTGACATTGCCCCTGCGAAGGAACATTCTTCTCAAGACCTTCAAGTCCCGCGTGGTCTTCCAGCCGAGCCTCAGGGCAATCGTCATGCGGCTCGGCATCCGGAGCATGGACATCATCACCGCATGAACAGCATCTCGGCGTAGCTGGGCAGCGGCCAGAGGCGGGCATCGACGATGGTTTCCAGCTCGTCGGCGGTCGCTCTCAAGGCGGACATGGCGGGAATGACATCCTCGCGATAGCTCTTTGCGTGCTTCTCGGCGCCATGAGTAGCGGCCGCTTGGGCCGTGGCCTTTTCCAGGGCCCCAACCCGGCTTTCCATCGTCGTAAGAAGGTCACAAACTCGCTTGAGCATCTTGGTCTGGGTTTCCGCGCTCACGCCGGCGCCGGACACGGCGACTACCGCCTTGCCCAGTCTGCGCGAGTATTCACAGCAGGCGGGCAGGATCTGGCGTTTGGCGATGTTCAGCATCGTCAACGCTTCGATGTTGACCTGCTTGCTGTAGCTTTCGAACAGCACTTCCGTACGGGCTTCGAGCTCCTCTTTGGTGAGGACGCCGTGCCTCGTGAATAATGCCACGTGCTCCTTGGACGGAACGTCCTTGAGGGACTCATACGTCGAGCGAACGTTCGGCAACCCTCGCCGGGCGGCCTCGGCCACCCATTCCTCACTATAATTATCGCCATTGAAGACAACCCGGGCGTGCTTGACCGCAACGTCCTGCAGGATTTTCTGAGCGGCCGCCTTCGCGTCGCCGGCCTTCTCCAGCACGTCGGCGACGTCGCTCAGGGCATCGGCCACGATCGTATTGAGAACGAAGCTCGGCCCGGATACCGACTGCGACGAGCCCACCATGCGGAATTCGAACTTGTTGCCGGTAAACGCGAACGGTGACGTGCGGTTGCGGTCGGTGGAGTCCTTCGGCAGTTGCGGCAGGGTCGAGACGCCGAGCTTGAGCTGCCCGCCCCGCTTGCTGCTCTTGGCAGTGCCCTTGGCCAGTTGCTCGAAGATATCCGTCAACTGCTCGCCCAGAAAGATCGACACGATGGCCGGCGGGGCCTCGTTGGCGCCGAGGCGGTGCTCGTTGCCCGCGTTGGCCACGCTCGCGCGAAGCAGCCCGGCGTATTTATCGACGGCGCTGATGACCGCACAGAGCATCACCAGGAAGACCATGTTATCGTGCGGCGTATCGCCCGGATCGAGCAGGTTGGCGCCGGCATCGGTGGCCATGCTCCAATTGTTGTGCTTGCCCGAGCCGTTGACGCCCGCGAACGGTTTCTCGTGCAGCAGGCATACGAACCCATGCCGGCGGGCAACCTTCTGCAGCGTATCCATCGTCAACTGGTTGTGATCGGCCGCCATGTTGATCGTGGAGAAGACCGGCGCCAATTCATACTGGGCGGGTGCAACCTCGTTGTGCTGCGTCTTGGCGGTGACCCCGAGCTTCCACAGCTCGTTGTTCACTTCGTTCATGAAGTTCGCCACTCGCTCGTGCAACGAGCCGAAGTAGTGGTCCTCCAGCTCCTGGCCGCGAGGCGGCTTGGCGCCGAAGAGCGTCCTGCCCGCCAGGATCAGGTCCAGACGCTTCGTGTAGAACGACTGGTCGATCAGGAAGTACTCCTGCTCGGGCCCCATGGTGGCGATCACCCGCTTCACGGCCGTATTGCCCAGGGCCCTCAGGACGCGCACCGCCTGCCGGCTCAAAGCGTCCATGGAACGCAGCAGCGGCGTCTTCTTATCCAGCGCCTCGCCCGTGTAGGAACAGAACGCACTGGGGATGTAGAGCGTGATATTCTTGCCGTCCTCTTTGACAAAGACGGGCGAGGTGCAGTCCCAGGCGGTGTAACCGCGGGCCTCGAAGGTCGCGCGCAGCCCGCCGGAAGGGAAGGACGAGGCGTCCGGCTCGCCCTGCGTCAACTCCTTGCCGCTGAATTCCATGACGGTCCTGCCGTCGGGCGTCGGCGAGATGAAGGCGTCGTGCTTCTCCGCCGTCAGGCCGGTCATTGGCTGGAACCAGTGGCAAAAATGCGTGGCGCCCTTGCTGATCGCCCAATCCTTCATGGCGTTGGCGATCACATCGGCCGTCACCCGATCGAGCGGCTGCTCGCCGTCCAGCGTCCTCTTGAGAGACTTGAACACGTTTTTCGGCAAACATTCACGCATGGTCGCTTCATTGAACACATTGCGACCGAATTCGCCCGTCAAATTGCCCGACATCGCATATTCCCCAATGACCACCAGGTACACTACTGTTCCATCGTTGGAATGTCCGCAGCCGGGTTTCAACGCCGGCCGGCCGTGCATGCTACGCCCGCCTTGCGATCCTGTCAACAAGGCATTTCGAGCCGGGCGATGCAAGGCAGACGCGAGATTGCAGGTGACAGCGTCAGGCGCAGCTTGGCGATGGTCCTATTGGGATGCGATGCAGCCGGCGCGCATGATGCCTCACGCGTGCAAAAGGAGCGAGGCCTGTGCCGCTCGGATATCCCCAGCAGAACAACCGGCAGCAGCAAGCCTCGCCCGCAACCCAATGCCTACTGCACGTTGCGTGCAGCGAACATTATCAGCTATCGTAGTACAGGTGGAACTCGTGCGGATGCGGCCGCAGGGCTATTTCATCGATTTCCTTCTCCTGTTTCCACTGAATCCATGTCTCGATCAGGTCATCGGAGAAGACGTCGCCTTCGGTGAGGAATTTATGGTCTTTCTTGAGCGCGTCGATGGCTTGCGAAAGGGAGCCGGGCGCCTGCTTGGTGCAGGCCAGCTCCTCCTTGGACAGCTCGTACACGTCCACGTCCATCGGCTTGCCCGGGTCCAGTTTCCGTTTGATGCCGTCGAGGGCGGCCATCAGCATCGCGGAGAACGTGAGGTAGCCGTTGCAGCTCGGGTCCGGGCAGCGGAACTCGACTCGTTTTGCCTTATCGCTCGGCGAATACATCGGGATTCTGCAGGCCGCCGAGCGATTTCGCGCCGACATGCAAAGGTTCACCGGCGCCTCGAAACCCGGCACCAGCCGGCGATAGGAGTTCGTCGTCGGCGCGGCAAAAGCCAAAATGGCGGGGGCGTGGTGAATCAGCCCGGCGATGGCGTGCAGCGCCAGATCGGAGAGGCCCGCGTAGCCCTTTCCTGCAAACAGGTTCTTGCTGCCCTTCCAGAGCGAGAAGTGCGTGTGCATTCCCGAACCGTTGTCCTGGAAAATCGGCTTGGGCATAAAGGTCGCCGTTTTGCCGTGACGCTTGGCCACGTTCTTGACGATGTATTTGTACCACATCAGCTTGTCCGCCTGCTCGACGAGCGGGGCATAAAGCATATCGATTTCGGCTTGTCCGCCCGTGGCCACTTCGTGATGATGTTTCTCGACCACGATCCCGACCTTCCGCATTTCCTCGACCATTTCGGTGCGGATGTCCTGCTGGGTGTCGGTCGGGCTTACGGGGAAATAACCGCCCTTGTACGACGGCTTGTATCCGAGGTTGGGTTCCTCGAACCGGGCCGTATTCCAGGACCCTTCCGCCGAATCGATCGTGTACATCCCGGTATGCTGGTTCTGCTCGTAGCGGACTTCGTCGAAGATGAAGAACTCCGGCTCCGGCCCGTAATACGCGGTATCCGCGATTCCCGTCTTTTTCGCATATTCCGCCGCTTTCCTGGCGATATTGCGGGGGTCGCGATTGTACTCTTCGCGCGTGAGCGGGTCGACGATGTCGGCAAGTACGCTCAGTGTGGGTCTGGCAAAGAACGCGTCCAACGCCACCGTCGCCAGGTCCGGGACCGCCATCATATCCGACTGATGGATCGGCTTCCAGCCGCGGATCGAGGAGCCGTCAAAGCCGAGACCCTCCTTAAGGGCCTTCTCGTCCAGGAAGTCCACCGGGAAGGTGCAGTGCTGCCAGGTGCCGAGGAGATCGACGAACTTGAGGTCCACCATCCCGGCCCCATTCTTCTTGGCGAATTCGAAAAACTCTTTGGGTGTCATCTTCTGTTCCTTTCTGCTGCATTGGGTTTCACTAGACGTTTATCCGATTGCCTCGCCGCCCCGTTCGCCTGTACGGATGCGGACACACTCCTGGAGATCGAGGATGAAGATCTTGCCGTCGCCGATTTGGCCGGACTGTGCGCCTCCGGTGATCGCATTGACCGTCTTCTCCACGAACGCCTCATTGACGGCGATCTCCAACTTGACCTTCTTGAGCAGGCTGCCCTGCTCCTTGTGACTGCGATACACCTCGGCGACGCCCTTCTGCCGGCCCCGGCCAACCACGTTCGAGACCGTCACCAGGTGGATCTCTTCTTCCGTCAGCCTTTTGAGCACTTCATCGAGCCGATCCGGTTGAATGATGCCGATGACATATTTCATGGGTCGTATCCTTCTCCTGCAACTCGTCGGTTGTCAGTCGGTTGCGCGGCTCGTTTCCGTTTGTAGTGACGCCGTAAGGCGTTTCTTTTCATATGCCCTCACGGGCACACTACAAACGAGCATCGCAACCGCTCGTGATCCTTCCTCGTTCAATCAATCACCGTATAGGCGGCCTCGCGATGCATGGTCAGATCAAGACCGACGCGTTCCTCGTGCTCGCCGACGCGCACCTTGATCAACACGTCCACCAGCTTGAGCAGTGCGATGCCGGCCACGAACGAGAAGACGATCGTGATGGCGGCGGCCTTGGCCTGGATCCAGAGCAGGCCGGGGTTCCCGTAGAGCAGGCCGTCGGCCCCAGCCGGGTTGACGGCTTTGCTGGCGAAGATCCCGGTGGCGATCACGCCCCAGATCCCGCCGACGCCGTGCACGCCGAATGCATCCAGCGTGTCGTCGTAGCCCAGCAGGGCCTTGATGTACGTCACTGCAAACCACGGGATCACGCCGGCCCCGATGCCGATGCAAATCGCACTCATCGGCGTTATGTATCCGGCCGCCGGCGTCACTGCCGCCAGGCCGGCGATCATGCCGGTAATCATGCCCAGCGTCGTGGGCTTCTTGTGTTTCATCCAGTCGAGCAACGCCCAAGTAACGCCTGCCGTCGCGCCGGCGATGTGCGTCACCATGAAGGCGCTGGCCGCCAGGGCGCCCGAGCCCAGGGCGCTTCCCGCGTTGAACCCGAACCAGCCAAACCACAGCAATCCTGCCCCAAGCACTGCAAAGGGCAGATTGTGCGGCGGCGAAATGCCGTCCGGATACCCTTGCCTGCGCCCCAGCACCAGGGCCGCCGCCAGCGCGGTCATGCCCGCGTTGATGTGCACCACTGCCCCGCCGGCGAAGTCCAGGGCGCCCCACTGCCTCAGGAACCCGCCGACTCCCCAGATCCAGTGGGCCACGGGATCGTACACGAACGTCGCCCACAGCAGGGTGAAAACGCACAGCGCGGAGAACTTCATCCGCTCTGCGAACGCGCCTATGATGAGCGCCGGGGTAATCACGGCGAACATCATCTGGAACATCATAAATGCCTGGTGGGGAATCGTGGCCGCGTAATCGGCGTTCGGCTGCATCCCCACGCCCTTCAGGAACGCCCATCCGAGGGAACCGATCAACGACCCCTTATCCGGCCCAAACGACAGGCTGTACCCGAATGCCACCCACTGCAGGCTGATCAGGCACAGGATCATCAGGCATTGCATGAGCACCGAGAGCATGTTCTTGCGCCGGACAAGCCCGCCGTAGAAGAACGCCAGCGCCGGGGTCATCAGCATCACCAGCGCAGCGCTCATCAGCACCCAGGCCGTATCACCTGCGCTGATCGCCGACTGCGCAGTAGCAGCTTCACCGCCCCCGTCCGCTGCGCGCGCACTACCACCAGGAGCTAAAAGGGATAACAGACCCGCTATAGCCAAGACGCCAACCCATGCCCTGCACGATCTCAGGACAGACCGATACTCTGTTCCCATCATTTCTGTGCCTCCGTATCATTCCCGGCCAATTGCTCTACATCTCATCCATGCCCGGAACCCCAGGCATGAATGTCAACTGACCTGCCAGTCATTATTACAAACCGCGTGCCAGACACGACCCGCAAGGCGGAATTGTCATAACACGTGAGTATATCGGCACTTACAGCATGTGTGCGATGCAAGCCAGGCCGTGCGACTCCATACCTTTTTGTAGATTACCCAAAATGCAGATACATATTTGTAGCTTTATGTCTCGTTGACGGGCCGGGCGGTGGGACGCCGTCGCCAAGAATCGGGTCATAGATGACGTCACAAGCCCATGCACGGGTAAGACCATACCACAAAAGTCAGTCGCACGCGTGAAGGGAGCGGTGGTTGAGATTCCGTACGGGATCAGATAAGCTCTGCGGCGGATGAAAAACCGGGCCCCGCCGGGTTCGACGGGGCCCTTTCCGGCCCGGATGGGCACAGAATTGATGGTTCTGTGGCGACGGAGAAATATTCGATTATCCGATGGCTTCGCCGCCGCGCTCGCCGGTGCGAATGCGGACGCACTCGGGCAGATCAGTGACGAAGATTTTGCCGTCGCCGATCTGGCCGGTCTGTGCGCCTTCGCTGATCGCCTTGATCGTCTTCTCCGCGAACGCCTCGTTGACCGCGATCTCCAGCTTGACCTTCTTGAGCAGGCTGCCCTGCTCCTTGTGGCTGCGATAGACCTCGGCGACGCCCTTCTGCCGGCCCCGGCCCAGCACGTTCGAGACCGTCACCAGGTGAACTTCCTCTTCCGTCAGCCTCTTGAGCACCTCGTCGAGGCGGTCGGGCTGAATGATGCCGATGATGTATTTCATGGGTCAGTATCCTTCTCTTGCGACTCGTCGGTCGTCAGTCAATCACCGTATACGCCGCTTCACGATGCAGTGTCAGGTCCAGACCCACGCGCTCCTCGTGCTCGCTGACCCGCAGGCCCATGAAGACATCGACGACCTTGAGCAGCACGAAGCCGAGCGCGAGCGAGTAGACGACCGTGATGAACACGGCCTTGATCTGGATCCAGAACAGCAGCGGATTGCCATAGAGCAGCCCGTCCGCGCCGGCCGGGTTCACCGCTTTCGTGGCGAACAGGCCCGTGGCGATCGCGCCCCAGATGCCGCCAATGCCGTGCACGCCGAAGGCGTCCAGCGTATCGTCGTAGCCCAGCGCCCCTTTGATGTACGTCACGGCCACCCAGGGAATCGCCCCGGCCCCGAGGCCGATGCAGATGGCGCCGATGGGCGTCACGAATCCGGAGGCCGGCGTGATGGACACCAGGCCCGCCACCATGCCCGTGATCATGCCCAGGGTCGTCGGCTTCTTGTGCTTGAGCCAGTCCAGCAGCGCCCAGGTCACACCGGCCGCCGCCGCCGCGATGTGCGTCACCGTGAACGCGCTACCGGCTAAGCCATTGGCGCCCAGGGCGCTGCCCGCGTTGAACCCGAACCAGCCGAACCACAGCAGAGCGGCGCCGAGCACGGCAAACGGGAGGTTATGCGGCGGCGAGATGCCATCCGGGTAACCCTGCCGCCGACCCAGCATCAGGGCGGCCGCCAGCGCCGTCATGCCTGCATTGATGTGCACCACCGTACCGCCGGCGAAATCCAGGACGCCCCACTGTCTCATGAAGCCGCCCACGCCCCAGACCCAGTGCGCCACGGGGTCATACACGAGCGTCGCCCACAGCAGCATGAACACGCACAGGGCGGAGAACTTCATCCGCTCCGCGAACGCCCCGATGATCAGCGCCGGCGTAATCACGGCGAACATCATCTGGAACATCATGAATACTTCATGCGGGATCGTGGCCGCGTAGTCGGCGTTCGGGGTCAGGCCCACGCCATTGAGAAAGATCCACTTCAAGCCGCCGATGAAGCTGCTGCCCGGCGCGAACGACAGGCTGTAGCCGAATACCACCCACTGCAGGCTGATCAGGCACAGGATCATCAGGCATTGCATCAGCACGGAGAGCATGTTCTTGCGGCGGACAAGCCCGCCATAGAAGAACGCCAGCCCCGGGGTCATCAGCATGACCAGCGCTGCGCTGACGAGCACCCAGGCCGTATCGCCCGTGTCCACCTTTGGCTCGGCAGGCGCGGCCGCCTGAGCCTGGTCGCCGGCCAGCGCGCAATCCACCGCGCCCGCAAGGATCAACAAACCGATTGCCGCCAAAAGCATCTTTCCCATCCCGCCCCCCGGCAGGACAGACCGTCTCCGTGTTGCCATCATACTCGTGTCCCTTTTCTCATAGGCCGACTGTGTACCTTGTTCCCCTTCTGCCCGGCAACGCCACGCCGGACAGGGTCGTCAAAGATCACGCAATCACATAGGTACAAACGGCGTGCCAACGCTACAGACCGCCGACGTATTTCTCGTAACCCCCGCTGCAATAGCCATTTACTGATGTTTCCGCATTTGCGTCGTCTCTCCCCGTTATCTACATTTTAGTAGATTAGGTAGACATCAGAAACAGTTTTGTAGTCACTGGCGACCATGCTCATGGGGCGGAAAAACTCGGGCCCGGAGGGCACAAGAAGTGATGGCCTAAAGGTAGGGAAGTCGTCTTGTCAACCGATGGCGGCGCTGCCGCGCTCGCCCGTGCGAATCCGGATGCACTCGAGCAGGTCCGTGACGAAGATCTTGCCGTCGCCGATCTGCCCCGTGCGAGCGCCCTCGACGATGGCGTTGATGGTCTTCTCCACGAAGTTCTCGTTGACGGCAATCTCCAGGCGAACCTTCTTGAGCAGATTGACCTCTATCGAGACACCCCGGTACGACTCGTGATAGCCCTTTTGCTGGCCGCAGCCCAGCGAGTTCGTGACCGACATCTTGTACACCTCGGCCTTGTACAAGGCTTGTTTCACGTCGTTGAGCTTATGGGGTTGAATGTAAGCGGTAATCAATTTCATTGTGATATCTCCTGAGCGGGCATCCGCCCGCAACATCGTCAAGCAGTAGTGAACACCTGGAAGCCGGCGTAGGCCTCGTTGCCATGCTCGCCGATATCCAGGCCACGCAGTTCCTCTTCCCGCGGCACTCGAATGCCCATGGTTGCCCTGAGGATGGCCCAGGCCGCTATCGCGACGAGGAACACGAAGCCGGCCACGGAAACCACGGCGGCCAGTTGCGCGCCCAGCAGCTTGAAACCGCCGCCGAAGAGCAGCCCGTTGCCGGTCGCCGTGCCGGTAATCTTATCCTGGGCGAACAAGCCGACACAGATGGTCCCGAATACGCCATTGACCAGGTGTACTGACAGGGCGCCGACGGGGTCGTCCAGGCGCAGCCGGTCGAACATCAGCACGGCCACCACGACCAGCACGCCCGCCATCAGTCCGATGACCAGGGAACTGGCTACACTGACGAAGGCACATGGGGCCGTAATCGCCACCAGGCCGGCCAGGCAGCCGTTGAGGGTCATTCCCAGGTCCGGCTTGCCCATCAGCCACCACGAGGTCAACGTGGCGCTCATGATCGCCGCGGCGGCCGCCATGTTCGTCGTCACGGCCACGTGGCTGATCGCGCCGGGGTCCGCCGCCATGGTCGAGCCGGGGTTGAACCCGAACCAGCCGAACCACAGCACGAACGTGCCGATGGTTGCCAGCGACAGGTTGTGGCCGGGAATCGCCTTGATGTCGCCGTTGTCGAACTTGCCGATTCGCGGGCCGAGCATGATCACGCCCGCCAGAGCCGCCCAGCCGCCGACGCTGTGCACCACCGTCGAGCCGGCGAAGTCGAACATGCCCAGCTTGGACAGCCAACCCCCGCCCCAGACCCAGTGCCCCACCACCGGGTAGATGAACATCGCCATCACGAATGAGAAGAGGATGAACGCCAGGTACTTGATCCGCTCCGCGACGGCGCCCGAGACAATCGTCGCCGCCGTGCCGCAGAATACGAGCTGGAAGAAGAACTTCGCCCAGAATGGCACGCCCGTCCACGAGATCGCCGAGTACACGCCCTGATAGGCGTCGCCCGTCGCCGGGGAGTTGTCCGCGCCGCCCGCGAAGAGCAGCCCTTTGAGACCGACCAGACCGGTGCCGTCCCCGAACATAAGCCCCCACCCAAGGATCAGGAAGCCCAGCGAAGAGATCGCGAACACGATGAAGTTCTTCGACATGATGTTGACCGTGTTCTTCGCACGGGCGAACCCGGACTCCACGGCGGCGAAGCCCAGGTTCATGAAGAACACGAGCATCGCCGTGATTAGCACCCACATTGTGTCTACAATAACCTTTGTTTCCATGTCTGGCCACCCTTTCGTCAAAAAATGGGCACGGTATGAGCCCGCCCTGCCGTGCTCCGGCCTCACGACCGTTTCGTGCGAACCCGCCTGAGCAAAGCACTTAGACCACTGTAGATTTAAGACCGCCAATGTCTGACAGACATTCCGGCGGTTCCGTCAGAAATCCTTGTCCGCCTGCATCGCGGCCGAACTCAGAAATTGATGTCCAACTGTATGGTCCACTTCAGGTCGCCGTTCAGGTCCTCGTCATTGAACCAAACGGGTCCCATGAGGAGATCGATATCGGGCGTAAAGTAGACGTAGAGTCCCACGCCGCCGCCGCCGATGGCGTTGTCCCCGCTGGCGTAATCCGCAGCAAGGACGAATCTGTTGAATTCCCTGTCTCCATGTTTCGTCGGGCAAAATCCCTTATCGTAACCGATCATCCAACCTTTGTCTTCCACGTCCCCGTCCGAAGACCTTAAGGTATTGGAGCCAACATAGACACCCGCAAAGAATCTTCCCAAGTTCTGAGGCAGAGTCTTGCCGACGATGAAATCCAGGATGTGAAAATCGGTGACATCGGATTCCGTGCCCACGTTGAATATCCCTACGTTCAGCGCGGGAGAACCTTCAAACAGCGAACCCTCGGGCGTGCCCAATTTGGCGTTGAAAAACAGCGGGTCGTCGGTGGGCTCCATCAAATCGAACCCCACTTCCATATTGAGCTTCTCAAAGGGCAAGACTCCGACGGTCAGACCCACGTCCGTCGGAAAGTCACCCTGCTCCGTCCCCTTCCTGCCTACCGTAAAGTAGCTGTCATAGGTGATGTGCCACTTGCCATAAGGTTGCACATCCGTCGTGCAGGGCGTCCAATACGTTGTCGAAGGCGTTGCACGGGCACGCTCGAACCCCACCACCATCGCTCCACAGCAGACAACCCACAACCACTTACGTGACATCATGTTGACCTCCCTTGATTCCTGGTAATGTACCGGCCTCTGCGGCCGCAAACGACAGAACAGATGTAAGCAAACCGCGTGCCACAACCATCCCGCAAAGACGCCGAGACATAACTATCACACATACAAGGACTTACGACCACGCGAACGACAACCTCAGGCGAACCCCGTCCTCTACATAAAAGTAAACATGGCTTCCAGCGCCTACAATTTTGTATTCGCCTATCCTATCGGACACGCAAGACGCATCGGCGCCGGACGAGTGAGAGTAGGAATTTCCTTAGTCGTTCCCTATGCGCATCTTCACTATCATGCTCGCGGCGCTCCTTGTGGCAGGCTTCTCGGCGGGTCCGCCATGGATGCTCTTGTGTAGCTGGAGGCTCGCAGCGGGTGAGCAATGAACAGGAACCCGGACTCTTCACGGAATGATGGTGCGCAGCGGTCGCGGCTCAGCCGGCTGGCATGGCTGCCCGTCCCCGTCCTCTTTGCGGTCATGGCCGTCCTGTGGGGCGCGGACCTGCGAGGCTCCTATGAGCCGCCCTACCTGCTGATCTCGGCCATCGTCATGTTCGCTTTTACCGCCTGGCTGCTGAGTGCGACAAGCCGCAGGCCCATGTCTGCCTTCACATACTGGTACGCTCTGGCCCTGACGCTGATCGTGACGGGGCTATGCGGCGTCACGCTCCAGTCGTCCCGCGGCAGCATCCTCGGCTGGACGGCCCGCGCGACCCAGCTCCTCGGCTGTCTGTACATGCTCGTCGCGGCCATAGCATCCGTGCGCGAGTCCCACGTCTGGAGGATCTCGCTGGAGGAGGCGCTGCGCGAGAGCGAAGAGCGCTATCGCACACTGATCGAGACCGCGCCGGACGCCATCGTCGTGCACCGGGACGGCAATTTCCTCTATGCCAACGGCGCGGCCCTGGCTCTTACCGGCGCAGGGAGCTTCAAGCGACTGGCTCGCCATACCGTCCTGGACTTCTTCCGGCCCCAGGATCGCGAACAGGCCGTCGAGCGGACGCGCATGGCCATGGCGGGAAACAGGCTACCGACGCGAGAGGCGACGCTGTCGCGGCTGGATGGTCAACAGATTGCGGTGGAGTTCCATACCGCACCGGTCGATTTCCAGGGCGAGAGGGCGATCCTGACCATCATTCGCGACATCACGGAGCATAAGCAGGCGGAAGGAACTCTGAGCCGGGCGTTGCTGGATGCCCAGCAACGGTGTGCCGAGACCTCGGGCTTGATGACTTGCACCCGCGCCGTGCTGGAGTACCAAGACCTCGTCTCGGCCAGCCGTACGGTCTTCAACGCCTGTCGCGAGTTGCTGGGAGCGCGGGCCGGATATGTAGCGGTCTTGACCCCGGACGGGGAAAACAACGAAGTGTTGTTCCTGGAGCCCGGCGGGTTGTCCTGCACGGTGGACCCGTCGCTGCCGATGCCCGTGCGCGGGTTACGGAGCGAGGTCTACCGTACGGGACGGGTCGTGTATGACAACGACTTCGCCAGCAGCGCCTGGGCCAGGCTGCTCCCGCCCGGCCACGTGCGGCTGGAGAACGTCCTGTTTGCCCCGCTGGTCGTTGACGGGCGCACTATCGGCCTGCTTGGGCTGGGAAACAAGCCGGGCGGGTTCACCGACCACGACGCGACTCTGGCCGCCACCTTTGGCGAGCTGGTGGCTATCGCCCTGCGCAACAGTCGCGCGTTGGAATCGCTGCGCGAGTTGAATGCCACGCTGGAGAGCAAGGTCGCCGAGCGGACGGCGGAGTTGGAGAAGCGGGCGAAGCAGCTTCAGAAGTTGACGCTGGAATTGTCGCAGGCGGAGGACCGGGAGCGTAAGCGCATTGCGGTGATCCTGCACGAGGACTTGCAGCAGCACATCGCCGGGGCAAAGTTCCACCTGAATCTGCTGAATGACCGGGTCCGGCACGACCCGGCGCAGCAGGCGATTGCCGCCAAGGTCGATGAGATCTTGGGAGAGGCCATAGAGAAATCCCGCGGCCTGTCTCACGAGCTGAGCCCGGCCGTGCTGCACATGAACGACCTTGCCGAAGTCCTCGGCTGGCTGGCCAGACACATGCAGGCAAAGCATGGCCTGACGGTTCAGGTCCAGGTCCATGGCGAGCCGACGTTGCAGTCGGAAGCGATGACGATGTTCCTGTTCCGGGCGGCCCAGGAGATGCTGCGCAATGTGATCAAGCACGCCGACGTGCATGAGGCCGCCGTCCGGGTGCGCCGGATGCGGCGGTACCTGTGCCTGTCCGTGCTGGACCGGGGGTGCGGATGCGACCCGCGGGAGCTGAGGGAGACCTCCGGGTTGGGACTGCTCGGCATCCGCGAGCGCACCGAGCTGCTCGGCGGGCACATGAAGATCCGCAGCGCCAAGGGCCGGGGCAGCAGGTTCCACGTCGTCGTCCCGGACGGCGAGCCGCCCGTCAGATATACTTCGGCAGAATCCCGTACTTCTTGATCTTGTAGCCGAGGATTCGCTCGGTAAGGCCGAGTTCCTGGGCGGCGCGCCGCTGCTGGCCGCCGCACTTTTTCAAGGCATCCACAATCAGCTCGCGCTCCTTGTTGGCGACGATTTCCTTGAACGACGCCTTGATGCTCGTGTCGTCCTTGCGGATCATCTGCAGCGACGGCGGCAGGTGCTCGGAGCGGATCACGTCGTCCTCGCACAGCAGTACGGCCCGCTCGATGCAGTTCTCCAGCTCGCGGATGTTGCCCGGCCAGTGGTAGCGCGTGAGCGCCTCGATCGCCGGCGTGGAGATCCGCGTGATCCGCTTGCCGTTCTCCGCGGAGTACTTCTCGAGGAAATGGTCGGCCAGGAGCATGATGTCGTCCTTGCGCTCCCGCAGCGGCGGCAGGAAGATCGGGAAGACGTTGATCCGGTAGTAGAGGTCCTCGCGAAAGTCGCCCTCTTTGATCTGCTTTTCCAGGTCCTTGTGCGTGGCGACGATGATGCGAACGTTCGCCTTGATGGTATCGACGCCTCCGACGCGTTCGAATTCCCGGAACTGGATGACGCGCAGGAGCTTGACCTGCAGGTTCGTGGGGAAGTCGCCGATCTCGTCGAGGAAGATCGTGCCGCCGTGGGCCCGCTCGAAGCGGCCGAGCTTCCGCTCGACGGCGCCGGTGAACGCCCCTTTCTCGTGGCCGAACAGCTCGCTTTCGAGCAGCGTCTCGGGCATGGCGGTGCAGTTGACCTTCACGAACGGCTTGTCCGCCCGCAGGCTGTTGTAGTGGACGGCGTGGGCGACGAGGTCCTTGCCCGTGCCGCTCTCGCCTCGGACCAGCACGGTCGCGTTGCTGTCCGCCACCTGCTCGACGAGCCGGTACACCTCCTGCATCGCGTTGCTCGTCCCGACCATGTTGTGCACGGCGAACCGCGTCTTGAGCTCGCGCCGCAGCCGGATGTTCTCATCTTGCAGCGATTTTCGCTCCGACTCCACGAGCTTGTTCAGCTTGATCGCCTGGGCGATCATCGTGGAGATGATGTTGAGCAGATGCAGGCTGGCGTGGAAATCGTCGCCCCTGCCCGCCTGCCGGTCGATGCTCAAGGCCCCGACGGTTTTCCCCTCCAGCTTGATCGGCACGCAGAAGAAGGCGATCTTCCGGCCGTCGTCCACTTTGCGCGACCGGGTCCTGTGCAGGAATCGCGGGTCCTTGGAGATGTCGGGCACGACGATGCTCTCGCCGGTCTGGACGACCCGGCCGGTGATGCCCTCGCCGACCTTGTAGCTGCCCAAGCTCTTGGACCGCTCGCTCAGCCCATGCGCCACCTTGATGTTGATCGTCTCGGTCTCCGGGTCCAGCAGCGCGATCGTCCCCCGCCGCCACTTCAGGTGGGTATCGAGCGATGTGAGGATGCTCTTGAGGGTCTCCTCCAGGTGCAGCGATTCCGCGAACGCCTTGGCGATATCGCTCAACAACTGCACTTCCGTCGCAAACTTCGCTTTCATGCCATGCCTTTCCCTTGATTGTGGAGTTCTGCAAAATAGAGATTAGGCTTACTTTGAGAAGGAAAAATCGTCTTCTTGATTTTTCCTTCTCAAATGGCAGGGGGGCAGACCCGTGTGCGTGCCCTGAGCAACCACACGGGGTTGCCCGTACATGCACAAGCAATCAAGCGGATCATTCAAGGAAATCCCAAAGCCGATTTCCTTGAATAATATAAGCCTAATCTCTATTTTGCAGAACTCCACTTCACAGCGCCGCCATATGCCATCAACAAAATTGTAGCCTGGAGCAGGTAGTTTACAATTTTGTCCATGCCAAGCCAAGCAGAATTTTCACCAGCCCGCGGTGTGGGCGCTCGTGAAGATTTCAGGGCATCGCAGATGAGTGGCATCGTCAAGGCCGAGGGCCTTGGCGATGGCGGACGGGCAAGCCATCGCCAAGCTGCGCTGGACGCTGCCACCCGTCGCTTTCCAACTGGAATGGGCCGGCAGATACCGGGGCGCCCCCTCCTGAGAATTCAGGAATTTGCGAGACTTCTTCACGGGCTGCGGGTAGGATGGGAGTGGACTTGCCGAGGCAGTCCGGACGGTATCAGGGCGTCTGTGCGACGTGCGTAACGGAGTACGGCAGAATGGCCAAGAAGCGGAACCGGCCCCAACAAGACCAGATACATTCGTCCCGCCGGACGTGCGAGCCGCTGCGCGCGCGACAGCAAACCGAGGAAGCGCTGCGGCAATCGAAGGAAAAGGCCGGAGACCTCATTCGATATGCACCGACGGGCATCTTCGAGATCGATTTCCATGGCCCGAGATTCAAAAGCGTCAATGACGTCCTGTGCCAATACCTTGGATACACCCGCGAAGAACTCCTTGCGATGGACCTCTTCGGCCTCCTGGACGAGACAGGCAGGACAGTCTTCCGGGAGAGAATCCGAAAGCGACTGGCCGGAGAGGACGTCGATGAGTCGGTGGAATACAGGGTCAGGGCAAAGGACGGGCGTCAATACGACATCATCCTGAAATCAACGCTGACCTATAAGGACGGAAGGCCCGAGGGTGCGCTGGTCATCGCGCACGATGTCACGCAGCGCAAGCAGATGGAGGCGGAGCTACGCCGGATGAACGACCTGTTGGAGGCGGAGGTGAACGCGAAAACGGAGCAACTGCAGGGCTCGGTCGGCCGCCTGCAGGAGGAGGTGGCCCGACGCGTGCTGGCCGAGGGCGGGCTGCGCAAGCAGTCGCGAATGCTCGAAGGCTTCTTCCGGTACACGGTCACCCCCCTGGCCTTTCTGGATCGCCGGCTCCGCTACGTGCGGGTCAACGACGCCTACGCCAGGGCGAACGGCAAAGCGCCCGAGTACTTTGCGGGCAAGGACTACTTTGCGCTCCATTCGGACCCCCAAACCCAGGGGATCTTCGAGCAGGTGATGCGCGCCCGCCGGCCCCACCTCGCCCACGCCCTGCCGCACGTCGTTCCCGACGACCCCGAGCAGCGCGTGACCTACTGGGATTGGCAGCTCACCCCCTTGCTGAGCGATACCGGCGACGTGCAATTCCTCGTGCTGAACCTCGAGGATGTCACGAAGGAGCAGACGGCCCTGCGGGAACTGGAGCACCGCGCCGGCCAGCTTCAGAAACTCACGCTGGAGCTGTCGCAGGCGGAGGACCGTGAGCGCAAGCGCCTCGCGGACATCCTGCATGACGACCTGCAACAGGTGTTAGCGGCGGCCAAGTTCCACGTCGGTCTTCTGGACAGCCGGGCCGCAGACGCAGCGGCGGTGCACGAGATCGCCGGAGAGGTCAAACAAATGCTCAAGGAGGCGATCGACAAGTCCCGCAGCCTCTCGCATGAGCTGAGCCCCGTGTTCTACCAGGTCGATCTGGCCGATGTTTTCGAGTGGCTGGCCGGCCAGATGCAGAGCAGGCACGGCCTGACGGTTCGCGTCGAGGTCCGCGGCCGGGCCGATTCCCCGTCGCAGGCGATGAAGGCGTTCCTCTACAAGGCGGCCCACGAGATGCTGTTCAACATAGTCAAACACGCGGGCGTGGGCAAGGCCACGTTGCGGCTGCGACGCATGCGCAAACGGTTGTGGCTCACCATCTCCGACCAGGGACACGGCTTCGACCCGAAGACCCTGGCAAAGACATCCGGGTTCGGCCTGCTGACCATCCGCGAGCGTGTCGAGCTGCTCGGCGGCCGCATGAGGATCAAGAGCGCCAAAGGCAGGGGCAGCATCTTTCTTATCGCCGTCCCCGATCCCGCCGCTGCGCTCTATGTCGCGATGGAACCGGCCGCGGACGCAGTCGCCCCCGAGTCGCGGCAACAGACGCGGCCCGCCGCCATCCGAGGCAAACAACAGCCGGAATACGACATATAAGGACCGATAGGACCTATATCAGCCGGGGCCACGGCACAGCGTTTCCCCTATTCATCGGGCATCAGGAGATCCGCTGGCACAGCCAGGCGGCGAGGAAGCCGCCGTAGGTGCCCAGCGCGTAGCCGATCAGGGCCATGAGGATGCCGACCGGGACCAGGCGCGGGTTGTGATGGGCGGCGACAAGCGACGCGCCGGCGGCCCCGCCGATGTTCGCCACGCTGGCAATCGCCGTGGAGTGAATATCCACGCGGAACAGTCTCGCGCCCAGCACGCACGCGGCCCCGTGCAGGGCCACCCAGAGGTAGGCAGCCAATAGAAACCATATCACCTGTTCCCGCAGCCCGGAGAGGTTGGCCCGGGCGCCCATGTTCGCCACGAAGAGATAGATCAGCGCCATGGCCAGTTCCTGGCTGCCGGGGATTCGCTTTGCCGGCGTCGCCGAGAGCAGCAGTCCGAACGTGGTCACGAGCAGAATCTTCCACGTGCCGGTGGTCAGGACCGGCGAGACTTGAGGCAGAAGACGCGAGACATGCCCGGCGGCCAATGTCGCGCCGAAACCCAGGAACAGCAGGTACAGAAAATGCGGGACCGCCATGCGTTCGTCGGCGGCTTTCGCCTCCACATCGGCTCGTTCGAGCATCTCGATCCGTTTCGGGTCCACGCGAGTGAACCGGTTGAACCACGGGGCCAGCCCTTTCGAGGCCAGCAGAATCGGCAGCCAGACGATGTAGACCATGTTGTCACCGAGCACGGCCAGGCCGAACTCCGTGCCCGAGGCCCCGAGGCCCTGCCCGACCGCGGCCATGTTCGCCGTCCCGCCGATCCAACTGCCGGCCAGCGACCCGAACGCCTTCCACGCCGTCGGGTCCAGCTTGTCTTTCACGACGCTGTAAGCCAGCGGGGCCCCGAGGATCACGCCCGCACTGCCGCACAACATCACGAGCACGCCCCGGCCCATCACCCGCACGGTCGAGACCACGTCCACCTTCAGCAGTACGATCGTCAGCAGAAACGGCAGCATGGTCTCGCTCATCCAATCGTAGACCGGGCCCTCGTGCGCGAGCACGCCGGCGTTGGACAGGATCATCGGCACGAAGTAGATGAACAGCAGCGGCGGAAAGTACGAGAACAGCCGCCATTTCGTCGCTCGCGCCACGAAGTGGAAGCCCGCCGCCGTCGCCGCCAGCACGACCAGCACCGCCAGAGGACTGTCAATCATGCCCGCTGCCCAATACCGATTCCATTCCGTTTCTATCAATCAAACAGGCGTCCAAGTCTTGCCTTGGCCCATTCGAAGACCTCCTGTGCCGCCTGTCTGGCTTCTTGTGCATCGTCGGGCGCGGGCATCCAGGCGTCGCCCGGATAACGAACTTCCACGGAGTAAGGATTTAGCAGAGCAAGCGTTTCGCGCAGGGATTCTGCCGCCGGGTCGAAATCGAGAACTCTCTCCAAGAGGACCAGCAGATTGTGCGTTATCGGGTATTCGGAACCGCGCGCGACAAGGAAACCTTTCAGCAGTTTTTCGGCAGCCTGTTGGCAGTGGAAGCAAACCGTATCGTAGGGCACTTGGCGCGCAGCGAGGTTATTGTCCGCATTGAGCAGGTCACTTCTTGCCTTCTCTATCCATTGCCTGGCGTGCTCAGACCGGCTGTCCATACAGTCTTTTGCCTTCCCGCAATACTCTGGAGATGAATGAAGACTCCAATTCACGCTCTTTCTCCACCTCTCCGGGAGTATACACGAGAATGTCCATTGCAAAAGGATACGGCTTGAACATAAGGTGCAGTTGCCGGCTGCGCTTGTACCTCGGCAGATCGCTGTCGGCAACTACCAGCAGGTCAACGTCGCTGTCCGCTCCGGCCTGATCGCGGGCGTGTGAGCCGAACAGAATAACCGACGTGGCGTTGGTCCGTTCTCCGATCTTCCGGGCAACATCTTCGATCTCATTGAAAGCAACCATACCGTGATCATACCGGTCCCATGTATCTTCGGCAACCCAAAAAGCCCTGCACCTCTCCGCCAGCACAACCAGCACCGCCGGAGAACTGTCAATCATGCACAGTATCCAACACTGATTCCCTTCAGTTTCAACGCTCCATCAAAGAGCCGTTGCCGACAGTCTGCCCCAGATGCCCCGCAAGATCAACTATTTGACGTCCGCGTAGCGGCCGTAGCACTTGATTGACAGTTTCTCGCCGTCCTTCAACTGTACGTTGAGCATGTCCGTGAATCCGCTGGTCGCAGGATCGCGGGCCGGCGGCGTGATTTCCACCTCGAGCCGGTAGCCGTTTGGAATCGCCTGCCGGCTGAGGACCTTTGCAAGCCCCTTCTCCGACGATGTGGACTCGATCTCGAATTGCTCGCCGTAGTTGTTGGTAACCATGACCTTTTGCACCACGGGCTGGAGGGGTGCGGGATTCACGAGCAGGATGGAGCTGGGCATTATCTTGAACCGTTGCAGCATGCTGAAATAAATGGTGACCCTGTCCAGCTCCGGATGAGTCAGAGAGATCGCAATGGACCCCGCTGAACGCTTCTGAAGCTTCTCCAAATCGACCTTGGGGTCGAGCACAAACTTGGTGGCTTCCGCCGATGGGTCCACATCGGCGGTGATGGTCTCGCCGGTCGATTGGAACGACTTTATGGAGAACGGCTGCTTATCGAGGCTCGTCAGCGTAATCTTCGGGCACCCGGCGTTCTCTTTGTTGGGCAGAAGGTCGATTCTTTGCGGTTGATAATCTACCCTGATCACGATCCGAGCCTCGATGCTCAGGGTCACTTGCGGGTTCGTTTCGTCGTTGCTAAAGACGCGGAGTTGCCGGCTCATCAAACCCGAACCCGGGCCTGTATTGTACTCGACCTTGAGAATCCCGCTTTCGCCGGGCGAAAGCTCCTCTTTATCCAGCGTCACGACCGCGCCGCAACACTTCCTGACGTCCGTGATTCTCAGAACGCCGCTTCCCGTGTTTGCGAATTTGAACTCTCCCGTGTACTTCTTGCCCGATGAAACTTCGCCGAAATCGTAAACGGTCTTTTCAAAGGTGATTCTGGGCGTTCCTTCGGTGACCTGAGCTTTCTGTGGCTCGGTCCCCACATCGGGCGCCTTGGCCTGCTGCTGACAGCCGGTCAGCGCAATCGCAGCCAGAAGAAGGACAAGGGACAACCACCTCAGGCGACAGCGTTTCATAGACGTACCTCTTAATAACATAGTAACGGACGACAGAAATGATACCTTTGTTGGCGCTCCTCCGCGAGGGCAAGATGCTTCTGATCGCCTCCCGGTGGGAAATAGCAAAGGGCTGGCGCCCAGGCGCCAGCCCTGAAAAACACACGACTTTTGATCTCGCGTAATTGTGTGGAACGCAACGGAAAACGTTCACTGCTCACGGAAGAAAAGGACCATCGTTTTCCGATACGTCAGTGCCCCACGGGTAGATACGAACCTGAAGAAGTTTCAAGCCGTGGTTGTCATACTCCCAATATTCGTTCTCGAGGATGTCATCAAAGATGGGGACGCGCACGTACACGGTATCGACGACTGCGCCAGACTCATCCAGGATTTGGACCTGCAGAACGATGGTCGTAAGCTCTGCGGTCACGTTTGCAAAAACCGTCTTGCCTCTTGTGCGTAAGGTGACATCCGTGCCAACCTGCTCAATGGAGCACTGGCCACCGAAAGCCCCTGCGCGGTTAAGAACCCTTACAGCATACGCATCCAGAAAATCAGCCAGCTCGCCCGAAAGGACATCCGCGCAGGTGGTGATTATCGCATATCCATCCGGCTTGCCGAGAGGACGCACGTAGATCGTGTAGTCAGAGATGGTGTCAGCATCGGGATCCTCAACAATTACGTAAGGATCGAGGTTCGGGTCCAGCATCTGGAACGTAGCTCCGTTGTTGTCGGTGCCGTTCTTGTCCAGCACGGCAAATTCGTCGCCCACGACCAGGTTGATCTTCGACGTGCCATCAAGATTGACGAAAATCGTACTACCAACACCATGCTCTGCTTCTACTGCGTCGAAATTCACTTTCTTGGGGTTCTGTACGCCGATGATGTTCAGGGTCTCGTGCCGACCACTGAGCTTCTGTCCATCGTCGCCCGTAAGAGACCAGGCTATCCCCGCGACCATTACTGCGGCCAAGACGGCCAGAATCATTCTACTTTTCATCTTGTCTCCTCTCAAATACAGGTAAATGTAGCTTTAGCATCACCATTCCTTGGACTTTGGACTCACCGTGCGGCATCTGTCCTTCGATGCCCCGGATCCCTGCACCTGCTCTCCACAAAGCTTATTCCATCCGTTCCTCCTTTCCGGATCGTCCCCGTCTGCGCGCACTACTCCCGGCGCGCATCGGGCTGCACGATCCATACACCTGTCCGCGCTTATCCTCCGACTATGGATGGACTGATAATACGAAGGGCTCGTGGTGGTAACACGTGGTGGCGAAAATCCCCCTTCTTCCCATCCTTAACTCCTCCTTTCCTCCCTGTCCCCACCGGGGTCGCCAAGCGCGATGAATCGCCCTTGACGTCCCCTTCTATAGCCTTCTTCTCGTGAAACTGCGATGGATTATAGGGCTTTCGGTCCGGATGTCAAGAAGAAAACACAGGTTCCCTGTGAATTTTGTGAGCGTCTTGCGGCCGCAAGACGGTTCGGACCCTGTCACAGTCGGCCCCGGAATTGTCATGGCAGTACCCCTCCTTCTGCAATCCACCGAACCGGCGTTTGCGCCACACATAACGACACTTCATTATACCCGAAATCAAGCCGGCACGCCAGTAGGCGGCTGTAAATGGGTGCATGACCGTTCTTGCGATCGTGGCTGGCAAGGTCCGACGGCGGCGTGGATCGTCGCGCGTTCGGAGTTCCGCCTTCAGGCGGGAAAGTCTGGTCCGACCCGCGTAAACGCGGGACTCCGAACGGCTGCGGACGTCCGTGCAAGAACGGTCATGCACCCGCTGTAAATCGCTTTTCTCGAAGGCTTTATCCGCGTTCATCGGCGTTCATCTGCGGTTCCATCTGCTCTATACCGCAAGGGCGCGACATCTTGTTTCTCGCACAGATTCTCAAAGCGGCGCGACATAAGTCGTGGAACACCAAGGAATTACATCTCGCGCAAAGATGTCAGGATCACAAAGGTCAATAGCACTGCCGTCTGGTCTTCGTGGCGATCTTCTCTACCACAGGGGGGTTGCCTGTCTTTGCCGACGGCCAAGATGAAACGCTGGATCCGGGGGATTTCACTTGGCACAGAAGTTGCAGCGTATGTATGGTGGTAGAATAACTGAATGGCGACTGCCAAAGTAGGTAAGTCACAGGATATGGTCACGTGGGAGGACACACGAATTGTCCCCAATTGGGGGGACGCGGACAAGTGCGAAGGGGCATTACTCGCCGCCGGCGAGTGCTCAATTATGCAAAACAAACCCAATGTCCCGAGGGTCGTGCTGTGCAAAACAAAGCCAATCTGCGCCGTCGAGCAGGCGGGAGATCGAGGGACATTGTGTCAAACAAAGCCAATTCCCAGTATTGGCCCCTGCCGGGGCGAGAATGTATCATGCGAAACAAAGCCAATTTGCGCTCGCGGGTTCGTAGTATGCCCGTAAGGGCATTCACAGGCATGCCTGACGGCGTCACTACAAGCGCGATCCTCTCTGTGCGAAACAAAGCCAATTTGCCAACGGGCGAATAGATGATAACTACTGGCCAGAAAGGAGGTTATGAGAGAAATTGCGGATTGTGTGGCTGGGAAAACAAAGCCAATTGAGGCGGGAGTTTCAGGTCTGAAGTTTCAAGTGTCAAGTGAGAAAGGGCAAGCGTCGAGTCTGCCAACTTCAAACTTCACACTTTCCCCTTTCCGGGAAACGCCTTACGGCGTCACTACAAACAGGACCTGCCGTGCGAAACAAAGCCAATTTGACGAAGAGGACAAGGCCAGAGCCTGCCCTCGCGAAGGCGGGGAATGGCCTCGCCACGTGGGAGGGCCTGTTGTGCGAAACAAAGCCAATTTGCCGAGCTTGGGTGATCGATGCTTGACGGGAGGCGGGCTGGGTGCTATACTGATAGTTGCCAACAAACAACCAGCGTGGGATTATGGGATTTGAGAGTGTGCTGCGGGTGCTGAATCTGTGGCTATGCTCTCCGGCTGCCAGGCCGCTTTGATTTTGCGAGGAGTTGTTTGAGGACCATCGAGCCTATTCCCGCTTTCGAGCATCGCAGCTTTGTGTCCCTCTGTGTTTTCGGACCGAGGGGCGAGGAGTCACGATCCATGTTCCTGCGCGTAAGTCCAGCGGACGGCGGTATTTCCAGTCGGGACGCCGATAAAGGGGGCCAAACTGCCCTGTGTGCTTATTCTCGGGCCCTGTCGATCCGACATATGAAGTGGAATTTAATGCCGGTATGTGTGTCTAATGATGTAGAATGAGATGATCCTGCCGGGTGGCCTGTCTCCTCCGCAAGCCGCCCGGAACCAGACCTGTGAGATCGATATGAAGAGCATTCGTCGCAACAAAAAGAGTTCGACGCCATCGCCCGCGACCACGGCCCGTCCGGCAGGCCGCGGCAAACAATTCGAATGGCCGCTTCTGGCTTTCCCCGCAGCGATATTGGCCACGCTGGTTGTTCTGTACGTGGTGAATCGCTCGATTCAGCAGCAAGGACCGGTACGCCCCGTGGACACGGAGCCTGCGCCACGGGCAGCGCGTGCCTCCGCCGCAAGAGTGCCGGACCTGACAGCCGTCACTGACGACAATACAGGACGGCTGCCCAGAACGAGAATCGACTCGGAGTCGGGCAAGCCGCCTCAGATGAAAGAGCGTCCGGCGTTGACGCAGGAGGCGCAACGGCGGGAGGCCGTGACACGCGAGCCTGTCAGACAGGACGGAGCCAACCGGCGCGCCGGTTTGCAGGCGCTGGATGGTCCCGGCCGGATCATCCTCGTTCTGCAGGAGGCCATTCAAGAGAAGGACCACGCCAGGATCAAGCAGTGCCTGGATGAACTCGTCGCGTTGGGCGACCAGGTCATCGCGCCGCTGACCCAGGTGATCGCCCGCGAACAGGGTGAGGCGGGCGTGTGGGCCGCCGAGGCGCTGGCCAGGATCGGGTCGCCGCTGGCCACGACGACGTTGCTCGAGACGCTCGCCGGGATCAAGGAGGGACAGTACAAGGAGGAGTTGGGCAAGCGCGTCGCGGGTATCAGCAATCATGAGAGCTGGCCGGTCCTGCTCGACAACGTCTTGAGCACCGCGGATTCCACGGTCCTGCGAGCGGCCGGCGAGTCCCTTTCCCGCATGGCCGACACGCCCATCATCGACGAGTTGATCGCGAGATTCGACGGAGCGACCGACGCGAGAGATACCGAGCGAATCGCCCAGTTGATCAGCAACATCCGCTCGTCCAAGGCGACGGATTCGCTCATATCGCTGGCGGGCGACGTCGCATCGGCGCCGCAGGATGCGCTGTCGCGGGCGGCCGTGGAGGGGCTTGCGAGAACCGGCGATCCACAGGCAATCAGCTACCTGATGCGTAAGCTCGAAGCCACGCCCCCCGGCGAAAGCGGCTACCTGGTCAATACCATCTCGCAGATCAAAGAGCCCCAGGCGCATGATGCGCTGCTCTACGCCGCCGCGGGAAATAAGGAGGTCTCCGCCGAGAACGGCCGAACGGCGGCCATTTACGCCCTGCGGAATTTCCCAAGCGCCAAGACCTATGCCCTGCTTGAGGAAATCATCGCTACCGAGCAGAACGCACGCGTGGTCACCGCGGCAACGAGAACGCTGGACGACCTGCGCAGGACATCGCCGCACGTTGTCGCCAACGCTCAGTCCCTGGTGAAGAAAGACCCTTATACGGCCGTGGAGCTGATCAAGAAGTGAGAAGAGCGTCGGGTTTCCATTTGACATCGCAGTCGCGCCGTGCTTCAATGGATTGCGGTACGCAAAGAAAAGCGATTTCACAAGAGTGAGAACCATTTCTGCTCGAACGCGAGTCAGGAGGATCAGAGATGAGCAGAAGACCATGCCAGACGACGGAAATGGCGGCAATGATGCTCGCCGCTGTCGTTCTCTTATCCACTACGGTACATGCGGCGGACCCGAATGCGGCGCCGGCGGAGAAAGCGAAAACGCAGAAGGCGGCCAAGCCGGCTCCGAGCAAGCCTGCGGCGCCCGCAAAGCGCACCCCGGCCTCATTCACGCCGGAGATGTCCTTCGGCGAAGCGATGGATATTCTGAGGAACTCTACCGCGCCGCCTCTGAATATCGTCGTGCTCTGGAAGGAGATCGGTGAAAACGCCGGGATTTACAGGGAAAGTCCTATCGGAATCAACGGCATCCCCGGGCTGCGCGCCGGCCAATACCTCGAACTGCTCCTGCTTTCCCTTTCGAGCACAGCATCGGCAAAGCTCGGCTACACAATCAACGACGGTGTGATTACCGTCGGTACGACCGGCAGTCTGCGGGCGCCGAGGAAAGTGACGCGCGTCTACGATGTCAGCGACCTCGTTGCCGAGCCGGCAAGATACTTTTTCCCGCCGATGGGTTTTGGCGGCATGGGGTACGGCGGTCTGTACGGCGGTTCGATGATGGCTCCCGGCGGATACGGGGCGGGTCCCGGCCTGGGCATGTACGGACCCACAGGGGTCCGCGGCGTCCCCGGCGATCAGGGCCTTTCGAACGCCATCGGCAATACTTATGGACGCACACGGAGGTCGGACTCGCGCCGCCGCTGAGGGACGCCGCGCAAGCCTTCTACTTGTGAACGCAAAAAAAAGAGGCCGTCACTCATTTTCTGATTGACAGTCCCGGATCGGTCCGGTAGCATCGCATCAGCTCTTTAGGAAGTGCATAACCTGACTGCAGGTCTCGGAACTCTGAGATACTGAAATGGGAACGCGGTGAAAATCCGCGACGGTCGCGCCGCTGTAAGCGTTCGCTCCGATGGCTATCGGAAATCCGAGAGGCGTTGTCCACTGTTCGCACGTGCGAATGGGAAGGGCCTCGACGTAGGACGCGAGTCAGAAAACCTGCCTGTGGTTAGCTGCACATTGTATTGTGTTCTCGCGACCTGGAACGCACGTGTGATTGGGCTAAGACCATGCAAGGCACGGTCTGCAGACAATTGCCGACAAACGCCGTCGTTTCTCTCGCGAGAACGACGGTTTTTTTTTGGGCGTCCGGCACGCAGATGCCGGCAGAAATGGAGGAAAAGGAGATATGGTTCTGACGAGACTTTGGCTGCTGGGAAACGTGGCCTGTGTAATCATTGCCGCCGTGACGGCAGGTTTGGCAGATGCGGGCCTCAAACCTAACGACGCCGTGATTGAGTACTGGGCGGGTAGTGGCAGCAATGAGGCTGTCTTGGTCATCGATTTCGGGACGGACAGTTACGCCTTCGGATACCGGTGGGACGAGGGCACCAAATCCGGCAAGGACCTGCTGGAAGCTGTGGCTGCCACCGGGTCTCTGGATTACACCGAGGCCGGTGGCTTCCTGGACACGCTCAGCTACGGCGCCCATGTGAAGACGGGCCAGAACGGCTATCCGAGCGACTGGTGGTCGTATTTCGTCAGTGACGATGGCAAGAACTGGGTGATGTCGGATGTCGGGTTCGCGGCGCGGCAACTGTCCGACGGCGCCTGGGACGGCTGGGCCCATCAGACGGCGGATGCCTGGCCTCCTGCCCATCTGCCGTTCACGCCGGTTCCCCGCGCGCCGGGGTACGATGCGAACGATTTCACGGTCGAAGTGGTCGAGTATGTTCAGGGGGACGGAGTAGGTACGGACTGGCTCTCCCGGCGGCCTTTCAACGATCCGAACGCGGCGCTGGGCCGGCCCGCCCTGGAAACCACCGGCGACGGCTGGTATGTGCCGGTCAACGAGAGCGTGCCCGTGGTGCCGGTTTACCCGCCTTTTCGAGCTTCCGAACTGGTCACCATCGGCAAGGGCGGTTATCTGACGGTCAAGTTCAACCATCCGGTGGCGGATGATGCGAACAACCTTTATGGAATCGATTTCATCGTCTATGGCGACGCCTACCAGATTCTCGGCCAAGGCCGTGGCTGGACGGGCGGGAATCCGGAGGAGATTATCCTCGGCGCCTCCGTCTCTGCCGAGCCGGGCCTGGTCGCGGTCAGCCCGGACGGCGAGAGCTGGTACTACTTTGCGTCCGGCCCGTACGCCGACAGCTTTGCCCCGACGGCAGGCCGACGGTGGGATGATGTCAACGACGTCTGGGCCGAGGAACTCGACCCCACTCAGCCGATGGATCCGACTCTGACAGCATCGGACATGGAGGGACTGACACTGGCGGAAATGATCGATGCGTACGGCGGCTCGGCCGGTGGCACGGGCTTCGACCTTCTATGGCTCGACCCGAAGGATTATGCGGCCTTACCCATCGATCCCAACACCGGCAGCCGATGGATTCAGTATGTGCGAATTCAGGATGATCCTGACAGCAGCGTCACCACCGAAGTCGATGCCATTGCGGACGTTCGCGCCGGCGATCCGCGACCTGCGAGCCATTGACAAGACGAATGCGAAGAAACGCCTTCACACTGATCGAGACGCTGGCCGTGATATCGGTCATATCACTGCTCATGGCAGTGCTGATGCCCGCGTTGGCTCGGGCCAGGCAGCAGAGCAAGGCCGTTCTGTGCCAGAGCAACCTGAGGCAGTTGACGATCGCGGCGGATCTGTACACGCACAGCAACGACGGCTACTATCCCATCGCCTATAAGAGTGCCATGGGCCATCCGGTCTCCACGTTGTATGCTTGGGATTTCACGACGATCAAGGACTGGCGTGAGAATAAGGAGACGGTCGTTCCCGGCCTGTTGTGGCAGGGCCGAACGATCGAAAAAATCCAGCAGTGCCCCGCCTTCAAGGGCGCGCACAACTGGCTCAGCGACCCTTACACCGGCTACAATTACAATACCAGCTATATCGGCCACGGCCAGGCAGAGAGCATCGAGACCCCGGCCAAGGCCGACCAGGTCCTCAAGCCGGGCGATTGCGCTCTCTTCGGCGACGGGGGCTACGCGTCCGGCGCCAATAAATTCATGCGCGCCCCCTGGCCCAATCCGGGAGACCTGAACTTCAACGACCGGTATGCCGGCACGCAGGACTATCGTCACCTGGGCACGACCAACGTGGCCTATTGTGATGGGAGCGTCAAGAGCGTGCGCACGCGGTGTACCGAAACGGACAAATGGTCGAAGGACCGAATCGGCAAAGGAACGGGCTTTTTGTCGCCGGACAATGATGCCTATGATCTGAAGTAGAACGGTCCGGCCATCGGTCCCGCGGACGGTGTTCACGCCAGTAGGACCAGTGATGAGATTGATTCTGATACGTCATGGCGAAACGGATTACAGCCTGGCCCGCCGCTATTGCGGGTTCAGCGATCCTCCGCTCAACGACGAAGGAATCCGGCAGGCCCGGCAATTGGCGGCCAGACTCAAAGGCATGAAAATCGACAAGGTCTATTCCAGTGACCTGGTGCGAGCCCGCCAGACCGCCGAGATCGTCTTCCCGAAAAATGCCATCGAGCCCGTTGCGGATTGGCGCGAAATGGACTTCGGCCTTTTCGAAGGGCTCACGCACGAGCAAATCATGCAGCGGTACCCGACGCTCTACCGAGCCTGGGTGGACGATCCCGCCGAGGTCAAGATCCCCGAGGGCGAAGGCCTGCAGGACTTGAGCGAAAGGGTGCAAGAGAGAATCGCCGCCCTTGTCTCCCGGCATGAAGGCGGGACCGTCGCGGTGGTCACTCACGGCGGGCCGATCAGGATCGCGTTGTGTGACGCGCTGCAACTCGGTCCGGCCATGTTCTGGCAGGTGCAACAGGCACTTGGGGCCTGGAATGCGATCGACTACGCCGAAGGGGCGCCACCGGCAGTGATTGTCATGAACGATGTCTCTCATTTGGCCGCTCGGGAGGCAGGGGTGTGATGAGAGAAGTCATTCTGATCTCCGGCGGCGCCAGGAGCGGCAAGAGCAGTTGCGCCGTGGAGTTGGCGAAACGCGGCGGGGCACGAGTCGCCTTCATCGCCACAGGCGCTGCCTGCGACGCGGAAATGCAGAAAAGGATTGAGCTGCACAGGATGTCGAGGCCCTCGCACTGGACGCTGATCGAAGAAGGCAAGGACATCGCGGCGGCTCTGCGCACACTGAACGACAAGTATGAAGTGGTTGTGATCGATTGCCTGGGGCTGCCGATTTCCAACCTGTTGGCGGACAATCTGGACGACGAGGAAATCGAAAGAAGGATCGGACAGCTCGTGGACGCGATACGGGCAGTTGAGTTCACGATTATTGTCGTATCGAACGAGGTCGGCAGCGGCATCGTCCCCATGAATGCCTTGGCCCGACGGTTTCGCGATTTGCTGGGCCTGGCAAATCAGATGCTCGCCCGGCAGGCGGACAAGGTGATCGTTATGCAGATGGGCATACCGATGGTAATAAGGGACACGCGGAAAGATGCACAGATTAAATGAGACAATCGGAAGGATCGAGAGAATCGACTACGCCCTGGCCGCCAGGACTCAAGCCAGGCTTGACCACCTGACCAAGCCACAGGGAAGCTTGGGGCGCTTGGAGAGCCTGGCCAAGCAGATTGTCGAGATTACGAGAAGCGACGACCCGAAGACCGGGAACAAGGTCATCTTCACCCTGGCCGGCGACCACGGCGTTGCCAGAGAAGGAGTCAGCGCGTTTGGGTCGGAGGTCACGGCCCAGATGGTGGATAACTTCCTCAGACGCGGCGCCGCCATCAACGTTCTGGCCGACCACGTGGGAGCGAGAGTGGTGGTGGTCGATATGGGCGTAGCCGCCGACCTGCATCCGCACCCCGAGTTGATCGCCAGAAAAACAGGGTACGGCACGCGAAATATGGCCCACGGACCTGCCATGACCAGGGACGAGGCCATCCAGTCCGTGGAGGCCGGAATCGAAGTATTTGAGGCTGAGCTGCAGAAGGGCGTGGATCTGGCGGGCACGGGCGAGATGGGCATAGGAAATACCACGCCTTCCAGTGCGATAGCCGCGGTCATCACGGGCCGCCCGGTTGAAAAGGTGACCGGAAGAGGCACGGGCATAGACGACCAGATGCTCGCGCGCAAGATCGACGTTATCAAGCGGGCCATTGAAGTCAACCAGCCAAATCGGGAAGATGCCCTTGATGTCTTGCATAAAATAGGCGGCTATGAAATAGGAGGGCTCGCCGGGATAATTCTGGCGGCGGCCTCGAAGAGAGTCCCCGTGGTAATCGACGGCTTCATTTCCGGCGCGGCCGCCCTGATCGCATACCAGTTGAAGCCTGAAGTGAAAGACTACATGATTGCGGCACATCGCTCCGTGGAACGAGGCCACAGAATCATCCTCGACTACCTGGGCTTGCAGCCGTTGTTGGATTTGGACCTGCGCTTGGGAGAGGGAACGGGCGCGGCATTGGGGATGAGCCTTGGTGAGGCCGCGGTCAAGATCCTGACCCAGATGGCCACGTTTCAAAGCGCATCGGTCTCCGAGAGGATTGCCCCGTGAAGCGGTTTTTAGTCGCTCTCCAGTTCTTGACCGTCCTGCCGCTGAGGATCCGGTCAGAAGTGACGCCGGAGGACTTGGGCGGGTCGCTGCGGTATTTTCCTGTGATCGGGCTGTTGATCGGGCTGGCGTTGGCCGGGGCGGCGCTGCTTTCGAGTTTCCTGCCGAATCCCGTGGCGGCCATATTGATCCTAATAATGTCCATCGTCTTGACAGGTGGCATTCACTTGGATGGATTTGCCGATACTTGCGACGGCTTCTATGGGCCCAGATCCAAAGAGAAGATATTGGAGATAATGCGGGATAGTCGAGTTGGAGTGATGGGAGTCACCGGAGTGTTCTGCCTTTTGGCCCTGAAATGCACCCTCATCGCGAGTATTCCGCACAACGTTCTCTGGAAAGTACTGATCATGATGACGGTATTTGCCAGGTGGTCTCAGGTTTGGGTCTGCTGTACCTCGAATTATGCCCGCGATGAAGGAAAGGCCAAGTATTTTGTGGAATATGCCGGCAAGAAGGAACTTCTCGTTGGAAGCATTTTTGCTGTGGCTCTGTTCCTGTTCCTGATGAAACTGAAGGGACTTGTTCTGCTTGTTGTTTCCTTGCTTCCCCTGTTGCTGTTTATGAATTACGTAAAGAGAAAAATCGGCGGGGTGACTGGAGATACGATCGGTGCGGCAAGTGAGATCGCCGAAGTTGCCGTTCTTTTCTTCGGCCTGATTTCCTTAGGTCCGTGATATCGTGTATAGTCGGCTATGCCACCCTGAACCTCGGCTGGTTCGAGCCCGTGGATAATGCATTGCTTGACCTGTGATGATGGAGGCGCCCATGGCAACCAAGGCGATACTGGCGTGGAGCGGCGGAAAAGACAGCGCCATGGCATTCTACGAAATCCGGCGGGCCGGCGCGTACACGATCGAGAGACTTCTGACGACTGTCGCGCAGGACTACGACCGCGTGTGCATGCATGGCGTGAGAACCGCACTCATCGAACAGCAGGCGGCGGAGTTGGGATTGCCCCTCGACAAGGTCTATCTTGCCGCAGACGAATCACAAGAAGGGTACGACGCGAAGATGCGCGACTACTTGACATGCTGCCGCCAACAAGGCATAGAGGCCGTGGTCTTCGGAGATCTCTTCCTGGAGGACATCAGGCAATACAGGGAAAGGAGCCTGTCTCGCGTGAACATGCAGGCGGTCTTCCCTCTTTGGCAGAGAGACACCGGAGCGTTAGCGAGGACGTTCATGAAAACCGGCTTCAAGGCAGTCATCACTTGCGTTGACTTGGAAGCATTGAGCCCCGCGTTCGCCGGACGGGACTACGATCCCGCATTCCTGGCCGATCTGCCGGCCGGCGTGGACCCGTGCGGCGAGCGAGGCGAGTTTCACTCCTTCGTCTATGACGGACCCATTTTCCAGGGGGCCATCCCATTTACAGCCGGGTTGACGATCAGACGTGACAACCGCTTCGTCTATCTCGATCTGATCCCCAGGAACACGCCAACTCCTGAAATACCGCTGCAACTACCACAGCGGGACAAGACGAGCCCTTTGACCGGTTCGGTCCCACCGGAGTATAATAGCCGGCATGGAGGCATCTAAGCTCCACAATGCGGTCGCTCGAGCAAAGCGTGTGACGACTCTGACCTGGCAGGGTCTGAATCACCTTCTCTGGCCCGCCGTGTGCGCCAACTGCGGCGGCAGGATTATCGAGGCGAATGAAGACCTGTGCACTCGATGTTGGAGCCAACTGCTGACGTGTACCGCAGGCGATTACTGTCCGCGTTGCGGCCGGGACGCCAGCAAGTACGGCCTGGTGGCCGGCGCCTGTGCGGCCTGCCGGGAACAGGAACTCCACTTCGACGCGATCGCCCGCGCGGGCGTTTATACAGAGGCGATGAAGCAGATGATCCTGGCCTTCAAGCACGACCGCACCGAGCTCGCCTGTGTCCTCGCACCGCTGGCCGATGCCGCCTTGCAGGGCAGCAGCTTCTACAATGACATCGAGCTGCTCGTCCCCGTCCCGCTGCACTGGACCCGCCGCCTGCTCCGCGGCTACAACCAGTCCCGCCTGATCGCCAAGCGTCTCAAACACCCGCGGGCGCGAATCAGCACCGACCTCGTCCGCATCCGCCGGACCAAACCCCAGCCCATCGCAGACACCCTCTCTGCCCGCAAGAGGAACGTCGCCGGCGCATTCGCCGTGCGGGAAGATCACCCCTTCACCGGCAAAACCATCTGCCTCATCGACGACATCAAAACCACCGGCGCCACATTGAACGAGTGCGCCCGAACCCTCAAAGCCGCCGGCGCAAACAAAGTCTACGCCCTCGTCCTCGCCGTCGCCGGGCAGAAGACCACGTGAGCGCAGTAATGTGCAGGCACATCTACATTCTGCGTTCCTTGACCAAATACCGCACTCATGTCATTCCCGCGAAGGCGGGAATCCACAAACCCATCGGCAGAGCCTGGCATCATATCGGCGTGCAGCGATGCTTGTGCCGTGGCGAGGCCGTCTCGGCCTTGCGTCTCGCCAGCATCTTGCCGGCGCGCGCTCCGGAGTGCAAGGGCGAGACGCCCTCGCCACGAGCCGCTCTTTCCAGGTCCATCCCCTATGGTTATGCGCCGGCCGTCCTTCGTCGCAGAAACCCGCTCGCAACGCCGATACCCAATACGCAGAGGGCCGCCGCCCCAGGGACAGGGACAACAGACAACTCCTGTACCTCTGCCCCAGAGAGCGCACGATTATAGATGCGCACGTCGTCAATTAAACCATCCCAGGAATCCCACCCGCCGTGAGGATCGTAGTGGTATCTGCCTATGTGAAGATCAAAATCGGTGACCTTAGCCCCTGTCCCTGAAGTTGTTTCCTCTGTAGCGTTCTTTCCATCCAGATACAGTATGGCCACAGGTACGTCCCAGACAAACGCCACATGATGCCACTTGCCATCGCTAATATCGCGAGCGGAGTATGCAGCCAAGTTGTGGGAGGAATCATGTGCGATCCCAAGTAGTGTCTGATAGGATCCGTACCTCTCTGGCGTGTCCCATCCTATAAGCCTGTTGAGCAACTCGTATGAGCTTCCTCCGCCACTCGACCATCCCATCTTGACGACTATTGCCGTGAAGTCATCTCGTGCACCAGTGGGAACATTCACCCACGCTGCCAGAGTTCCGCTTGGCGCCACAGTTCCCGTTGTCGTCAGGTCTAACGAATCCGAGTCGGGTACGAGAACGTAGTCGTCGATGCCGTCAAAGCTGTACGCGCTATTCAGATTTCCAAGGCGGTCGACCGTCAGGGTAGCACCATATACCGTTCCGTTATTCCCGTTGCCCGACTCGTCGTTTGCGTTCCCGTTGAATGGGTAGTACGCGACCAAACCGCTCGACAAGTCTCCCAGACCCGGCCCGGCCCAAGCCAGAACCATCACGAACCCCCAAACCGCGATCTTTCTGCTCTTCATATTCCTCCTCCATTCTGATTGTGAATCGCTAGACTGACATGTTCGTGTGCCTCCGAAGGGCGCAGACTCATCCCGCCTCGCGGAAGCGGATGGTCCGAGCGCGGATCGTGTGCGCAGAGACCCTGCGCCCCAGCGAGCTGGCACACTTCAAAAACTCTCACTCCATACAGTCCTTTGTGTCTACGACAAGCACCTGCCCAGAATCATGAAGATGGTCCTTGTTCCCTCCGTGGAATTGGATGTTACCCATACTACGGCGCCCGTTCCGATCTGTCAATCGGAAAGTCTTATAAAAGTGTTTTTTTTTATACAATGTAAGGAATTGTGGAAAGCGCGGCTGGGGGATCGCATCGCACAGACTCTCGGGGCCCGCCCCCTGCTCCCCCGGCATTTGACGCTTTGGACCAATAGCATGACAGCTCGAAGTGGTGTGTACAGCACGCCCTACGAATCTCGTCCCGTTCGCAGGCCGACGCAAAGGCGGGACGCCCTCGCCACGCCAAAAGGACGTACGAAAAGTAGCGCGGACGCCTCGCCCGTGCAGGCGGGGCCAAGCCTGTCCTCGCGAAGGCGCGGAATGACCCTGAGACTCATGGGCAAGATGCCCATGCTACGATAAGCTGACTTCTCACCCACGCTCTTCGTGCCATGACGAAGTTGATTCTGCTTGTGGGTGAAGCGTCTCGATCGCATAATCGTTGGAAAAGAGCCGTGTGACTGTCGGGACCATATGCATTGTCGCGTGGGACGGAGTATCGTATGACCTGCAAGCGCTTGCTCGTGCATATCACATTCGTTGGTCTGCTGATGGCGGACGCCCTCTTCGCCAAGTCGGGCGATTTGGATTGGCTCGTCACGCCGGTGAAGGCGCCGGCGATGGTCGAGAAGAGCGCGGACGGCCGGGAGATTGTGCTGGGCAATGGGCTGATCCGCCGGACATTCCGTTTGCAGCCGAATGTTGCCACGGTGGCCTACGACAATCTGATGACCGGGGCGTCGATGATCCGGGGCGTCAAACCCGAGGCGGTCGTCGAGATCGATGGACGGAAATTCAACGTCGGTGGGCTCGTCGGGCAAATCGAATATGGCTATCTGCAGCCCGAGTGGGTCGATTCTTTCACGAGCGACCCAAACGCGTTTCAGCTCATCGATTATGAAGTCGGCAACACGAAGGCGAGATTCGCCTGGAAGCGCAGTCGCTACTCAGCCGATCTGCCCTGGCCCGCGCCAGGCGTATCACTCAGGCTGCGTTTCAAGCCGCCGCAGGGCACGCTGGATGGGATTGCCGTCACCATCTGCTATGAAATGTATCGGGGCATCCCCCTGCTCGCCAAGTGGCTGGAGGTCCACAACGGCAGCGACAGCACGATCAAGCTCAATGTGTTCACCAGCGAGATTCTTGCCGCCGTCGAGTATGAGTCCCTGGTCAATGAGCCGAACTGCTGGGAATACCCGAACCTTCACGTCGAGAGCGATTACGCCTTCCACGGCGACGATCCACGGACCGCGAATGTGACGACGCACTGGGTCCCCGACCCGCAGTACGCGACGCAGGTCAACTATGTGCGCAAGACCCCGGTGATGCTCGAATCGAGGCCGCCGCTCGGACCAGACCTCACGATCGAGCCGGGGCGGACTTTTGAGTCGTTCCGAACATTCGAGCTCGTACACGATAGCACGGACCGCGAGCGCAAGGGCCTAGCCGTGCGCCGGATGTACCGCACAATCGCCCCGTGGGTGACGGAGAATCCGATCCTCATGCATGTCCGCCACGCGGATCCGAAATCCGTCAGGCTCGCCATCGATCAATGCGCCGAGGTCGGATTCGAGATGGTTATCATGACCTTCGGAAGCGGCTTCGATATGGAGAACATCGACCCCGCGTACATGGACCAGATCAAGGAACTGGTCGATTATGCCCACGGCAAAGGAATCGAGCTCGGCGGCTACTCCCTGCTGGCCAGCCGGCGGATCAGCGACGAGCACGACGTCATCAATCCCAGGACCGGCAAACCCGGCGGCGCCATCTTCGGCAACTCACCCTGCCTGTGCAGTGAATGGGGCCGGGAGTACTTCCGCCGGCTCACGACCTTCGTGGAGCGCACCGGCATCGACGTCATCGAGCATGACGGCTCTTATCCTGGCGACGTCTGCGCTTCCGCCTCGCATCCGGGGCACAGCGGACTGAATGACTCGCAATGGAGGCAATGGACGGTGATCTCGGATTTCTACAAGTGGTGCCGGGGCAGAGGCGTATACCTGAATGTCCCGGACTGGTACTTCCTGAGCGGCTCGACCAAGTCCGCCATGGGCTATCGTGAGGTCAACTGGTCGCTGCCCCGCGAGCGTCAGATCATTCTCGGGCGTCAGAACGTCTTCGACGGAACCTGGTGGAAAACGCCGAGCATGGGCTGGATGTTCGTGCCCCTGACGGAGTATCAGGGCGGTGGCGCGGCAGCAACACTGGAGCCGCTCTCGCAGCACCTCGACGCCTATGAGGCCCACCTCGCCCAGAACTTCGGCTCAGGCGTCCAGGCCTGCTATCGCGGCCCACGGCTCTACGATACGCAGGAGACGAAGGCCCTCGTCAAGAACTGGGTCGATTTCTACAGGAAGCACCGGGCGATCCTCGATTCGGACATCCTCCACATCCGCCGCCCCGACGGGCGGGACATCGACTGCATCCTGCACGTGAACCCAGCCCTGAAGACCAGGGGCCTCGCCATGGTCTGCAATCCACTGAGCCACTCCGTCACGCGAGACTTGAAGCTTTCCCTCTACTACACCGGCCTGACCAAAACCGCCAGAATCCGCCAGCAGAACGACAAGCCCAAGACGTACAGGCTCGACCGCCAGTTCAATGCGAGCGTGTCCGTGACCGTGCCGGCGCAGGGTTACACCTGGCTGACGATCGAGTGACCTGAAAACTCAGGTGCGTCCATCAGAGCTTCTCGTATCGGCTGACGGCGCGGTAGATGCCGTCGATGCGTTTGCCGTCCATGATCGCCGGGGAGTACTGGTCGTTTCGCGGCTGGAGGCGAATCTTTTTGTCCGCCTCGAAGAAGACCCGTTTGAAGGTCGTCTCGTGCGGCTGGGTGAAGCGGATGAAGCAGTCGTCGCCGTTGCGGACTTCCGCCGCGGGCGAGAACACGACGATGTCCCCCTCGTGGAACCGCGGCTCCATCGAGTCGCCCACCACGCGAACGGCAAAGGCATTCGGATCGTGCAAGTCCGGACACCGCACGTAATCCTCGGCGACTCCGACCGGGTAGTCGAGGTCGTTGAAGTCGGCGGGATAACCCGCCGTCACCCGGTTGATGATCGGAACGAGCCGCCCGGCGGCCAGCGCGGACTTGCCGTCCTCCACGTTCAGGCTCGTCTTCGCCAGAATCGCGTTCAGCTCGCCCTTTTTCTTCCCTTTGCCCATGTGTTTCTTGACGTACTGGCGCAGCTTCTGGTTCTCGGCCTCTCTGGCCTCGAAGGCGCCCCGGATGTCCGAAGGCATCCGCTCGACGTGGGCCATGTGCAACAGCAGGCCGGTCTCGAACTTGAGCACCTGCTCGAGCCGGGTCAACAACTCGTCGCCCGGCGGGTTCTTCACCTTGCCCGTCTCGATTGTGGACAAGTATGGCTTGGAAAAGCCCACCCGCCGGCTGACTTCATCGAGGGTCAGTTTCAACTCCAAACGCTTGGTTCTGATGATTTGTCCGAGAGACATACGAATTCGCACCTCTACACTATGTTCCCAACTTTTTTCCGCCGGTCCTGACTCACGTCTATGATCTCATAGTCGGCACAGCCCAGGCCGATCTTCACTGCATGCTCGATCTGCCATCGCCAGTCGAGTTTCCCGTTGCCGATCAACCGGCCGAGCTTCTTGCCGCCATTGGCCTCCACCAGATCGATGGCCGCCTTGTCCACGGCCACCGGATCGGTCGATGCAAGGATTCCGATATCCTGCACTATTATAGGCATATCAGCTTTGTCAAAGCAATCACAATCTTTTGTAATAGACATAACGAAATTGAAGAAGGCGGCCCGCCCCTGCTTGCCCGTCAGGGCGCCCAGGGCATGCTCGGCCACGCTCTTCTGCAGAACCTCGTTCTCCTGCTTCCAGTCGTACTCCACGGCGCCGAACCGGCACACCGCCACGCACTCGGCACAACCGATGCACTTGTCCTGGTCGATGTGGGCCTGGACTTCGTCGAGCGTGATCGCATCCGCGGGACAGTGGCTATGGCATTCGCCGCAACGCACGCACTTGCCCTTTTTGACATGGGGTTTCAGGGCCGAGTGCTGGCGCATTTTGCCCTTGCGGCTGGAGCAGCCCATGCCGAGCGTTTTGAGGGTCGCCCCGGCACAGGTGGCGCAGTGACCCGTGAAATGGGCTATCGACAGGATCGACTGGCAGCGAACGATGTCGGACGCGATAAAGACCTCCTGGTCCAGCTCCGCGTCGATTCGCACGGCGGTCTCAGCCGTCCCGAACAATCCATCTGGGGCAATGAACGGTATCCCCAGCCCTTCCACGCTGAAACCCCGCTCGGCGGCAAGAATCGCATGATCGATGGCATTGTGCCTGCGGCCGGTGTACAGCGTGCTGGTATCGGTGATGAACGGCTTGGTCCGCAGCGCCACCAACTCATCGACAAGCCCCTGGAGACACGGGGCCTTGATATAAGTGTTGTTGACGTCCTCTCCGACGTGAACCTTGACGGCGGTAAAGTCGTTCTTCTGAAAGCAGGCATTGAACCCGCCGGCTTTGAACAGCGTCCGCGCCTTGGCCGAGATCGCCTGTTCTCCCTCGCTCACCGACGCCTGGATGAAATACACTCTCGAAGCCAACCTGTCTCCTTACATGAAGCAAGCATTCCCTTCTTCACGGCCGCATATTATAGCCGTTCTTGAAAGGCCATCAAGAGGAGTTTGTTTCCTATAATACATTCTACTTGACGTGAGGCACGGGAATCTGGTAAAAAGGATGTGATTGGCCTTGTAGATCTTCGAGTCAGGCAATAGAAGATTTCTTCTTGCCGGTCGTGGCCTTCCGCTCACTGGTGGAGTGGTAATATCATGCGATGGAAGGACGGAGCTGCACTCACGTGCAAAGAGTCTAGCCTGCGCTGGTTCCGCAAATGCGCCGGGGGCGGATTATTACCGCTCCGGGACGTGATCCAGCCGGAACAATCTGAACCACATTCATAAGGAGGATCGTCATGTACAGAGAATTGGTGTGTGGGGTCTTCGTCGCACTGGTGGTCGCGGCGGCGCCCGTCGAGGCCGACACGCTCAGCGGACTGGCGGATGTTACCGTGACTGATGGTGCAATCATCAGCCTTCGGCATGCGGGGGCCGAGTATGTTGTCGCCGATGGCGATCTGGCACTGGGCACGACGACCCGGTGGTATATCCCCGCCGACACGGGCGTGCCGGCGCTGTGGGTGGACGGAACGCCGGCTCCGGCGGCGACCGTGGCTGGAACCTCGACCCCCAAAACGGGCGATATGGGCCCCAAGGCCGACAACTTCCTGTTCACCTTGAATGGGGCCTCCGATATTTCCTCCATCGACGGCATCAACTACCAGGAGACGGTCTTCCCGTTCCTGACGGACACCTTCTTCGTGTTCGAGCGCGGCGGCAACGATGCGGGGACGGTCCAGGCGATTCTGGCGGACGGCTCGCTGGGAGCGGTGGTCACCCTCGATAAAGCGGCTGGCGTGTCTTATGCCGACACGAAAGTCGGCGTTGCCGGCCAGAATGCCTTCGGCCTGGTCTTCACGACGGATGTCCCGGTGCAAGGTCTTCGGATCACGGCGTCGGGATTCGACCTGCTGAGCGTTTCGGCGCCCAAGCCCAAGCCCAGCGTCATCGCGGTGGACCCGAATGGAGATATCGCCGCTGCGAACACGCTGGCCAAAGCGGGTGATACGATTGAAATCGCAGCGGGGACCTACTACCTGACGTCCCAGATCGCGATCAAGGACGGCGTCACCTACCGTGGCGCCGGTCCCGGCCTGACCATCATCGACGGCAACAACGTGACCCGTGCGTTCGTGGCCTGGGGCGACCGCTTCTTCAACGAAGACAGCAATGCCGTCAACGATTCAGGTCCCAAGGATTGGGTTCTCGAGGGCGTGACCCTTCAGAACTGTGTCGCGGACGCGAATAGTCGGTTCTCCTACACCGCCGCTTCGTTCAACCTTAAGACGGACTTTGCCACGCTCGACGCCAACGCCAGCGGCGGCCTGGATCCTGCTGAAGCAGACGGTCGGGCCGGCGGCATCCGTCTGCCCGGCGCCGATGCGGCCGAGGGGACAGCCGATGACGACCTCCACCGCTTCGCACATATCGACACCGACACCAGCGGCGAACTCAGCCTGGCGGAGTTGGACGCCCAAATCCTTTTGCGGGAAGATGAATTCGGCGACGAGAGCGGTGACGGCGGCGCGTTCAGTGCCGACAATGGGGCCGTGGGTACCATCGCGAACTGCGCGTTCCTGAGCAATCATACGCCGGCTATCGGTGATGGAGATGACGGCGGCGCGATCAACATTACCGGCCTGGCGGTCGTCACAGTCAACGATTGCCTCTTTGAGGGTAACTACGCCTGTTCTCCGGATTCCACTGCAGGTTCTGACGGGGACGGCGGTCACATCAAGATCCAGGGCGGCTCCGCATCAGCCCTCACGCCCGGCACGACACTGATCGCCAACCGCTGCACCTTCCGCAAGGGCAATGCCTCCGATGACGGCGGCGCCATTCAGTCCTCCGCGGTCGGCAACGTGATCCGCCTCGACAGTTGCCGGTTCGAGGCCAACACCTCCTGGGACAACGGCAACGTCCTCCAGTTCTCCAGCAACGAGCAGAACGAGGCGACCGTCACGAACTGCATTTTCGCGAACAACGTCGCCAAGGCCGACAACAGTCCGGATCGAATGATCGAGACGAACCGCAACAGCAAGTTCGTCAACTGCACGTTCGTGGGCAATCACGTGTTCGATGAGGACATCATCTACAACAACGCCAACACGGCGGACACGAACGCCGACGGCGTGGACGACGAAACAGCCGATGTCACACAGGTCGTCAACTGCCTCTTCGCCAACAACACGTTCGGCGCCGACGCCGGCAACGATCACGTCCTGAGCTCGCGCAACGCCAGCTTCGCCGTCAACGCCGTCAACTGCCTGTTCTTCAACAATCTCAAAGCCGACGGCGCCACCGCGATGGCCGTCACGAACAGAACGCAGACGGGCAGCGTCGCGAAGGACCCGCTGCTGGATGCCAACTACGCTCCGGGCGCAGGCTCACCGGCGATAGATGGGGGCGTGGACCCCGCCACGGTCGGCGTGACCGTGACGATTGACTTCCTCGGCCACCCGCGCCCGCAAGGCGCCGCCTACGACATTGGGGCGTATGAAGTCAGTCCCAACTGACGGGAAACGCAGCGTAAGCGACGGAACGAACGAGCCGCTGACGGCTTGACAATGTCAAGACAAGGGGTCGGACCGACAGATCGGTCCGGCCCCTTTTGCACAACACTTCTATGCTTCTTGAGCGGGAGACAGCCATCCCGGATCGTGCGCGGGCGTTCGACGTTGCTTGCGGGCCTGGCGCGGCGGCCGGGCATTCGATGCGGGCTCCGGTCCGCTCAGAATGAAGTGAGGCCTCACGCCGTGAGGTGCTGGATCAGGATCTTGAGGCCGATGGCGATAAGGATCACGCCGCCGAGGATTTCGATCTTGCTTTCGAAGAAATGGCCGAAGCGTTTGCCGATGAGAATGCCGGCGTAGGACAGTGTAAACGTGACCAGACCAATGATGGCCGCGGCCGCGACGATGCCGGCCGTCAGCATCGAGAGGGTAATCCCAATGGCAAGCGCATCGATGCTGGTCGCTACGGACAGGGCCAGCAGGACCAGGAGATTGGAGGGATCGAGGTTCTTCTCCGCCGCCTCGAACTGGAGCGACTCATAGATCATCTTGCCTCCGACGAACACCAACAGGCCAAAGGCGATCCAATGGTCATAGGCGGAGATGTAGTCTCTGAGGCTCAGCCCGGCCAGAAAACCGAGGACCGGCATGACCGCCTGGAAGCCGCCGAAGAACAACGCCATGCGCAAGGCGTGCCGGACTTTCAACTCCCGGTACACGCTGCCCGTGACGACGGAGACCGCGAAGGCGTCCATCGACAGGCCAACCGCTATGAACAAAATGACCGACAGATGCATCTGCGATCTTTCCTCATCGTGTTGGGCGCTGGGTGGCATCGTCAAGCGCAGCTTGGCGATGGTTCTCTGGCCTTGCGAAGGCGCCATCGCCAAGACCTTCGGTCTTGACGCTGCCACGCGGCTCTCGCCGGCAATACATCACTCCGGCACGATATCGAAGACGGTGATTTCGGGCCTGGCGAAGAATCGCACTTGCGGCGCAGGTTTGGGCTCCAGGCCGAGACCACGATTGACGTAGAGTATTGTACCATCCGATTCATACATGCCGGATTCATATTTCTTGCCGAACTTCGAGAACGTGATCAACGCGCCGTACCCAGGCAGGGCCACCTGCCCGCCATGCGTGTGGCCGCACAGGTAGAGATCGACGCCCAGGCCGCGAATGTCCTCGATCAAGTCGGGCGTGTGGAACAGGAAGATGTTGAAACTATCTTTGGCGGCGTTTTGAAGGAGGTCTTGGTACATATGCGGGGAATCAAAGCTCAGCCCGGAGACGGCGAGCATCTCACCGCCCTTCTCTACCGTGACCGTATCGCGATCCAGCCAGCGAAAGCCCGTATTCTCTAGGAGGTCGAGACGGGACCAATGACTGATCTCAAAGTTGCCTCTTACGGCGAGCTTGCCAAGCCGCGCGTCGAGCCGGCGAAGCATCCCCTGCAGGCGAGGCAGTGCGGAGGCACGATTGAGGCAGTCGCCCGTGAGTACGATCACGTCAGGCGTGAACTGGTTGATGATCCGGACGGCCCGCTCTTCGTTGAGGGGTGTCGTGTCGCAGTGGAGGTCGGAGATCTGGACGATGCGAAAGGCAGCGGTTCTGAGCTTGGCTGTGCGAATCGTCATCGCATTCACATCGATCCAATACGGCTCGACGAGGTGCCCGTAGAGCAGGCAGAGGATGCCCGTGAGGGCCAGAGTGTGCAGGGCAATGTCCAACTTCGTGAGCCGGATGCTCTTCCACGATCCCCGGCGAATCCTGACCAGGATGTAACTGATCAGCAGGATGAGCTCCAGGCCGCAGATTGCCAGGATCAGGAGCCCGACCAGCAGCAGGGAGATTTCTTCTCGCAGTGACATCGGTATCATTCGGCCTTGATGATCCCCCTGCTGGTGACATCCTCGGCGATGTGCCGGCCCGGCTCGACGACGAGAAATTCCTCCTCGCTCCAGACGCCGTCCACGAACCGCTGCATCAGGCCGGAGTCGCCCTTCAACTCCTTATAGCTCCAGTGCAAAAACGCGGCACACTGCCTCGTAAAGTCCTTGTATGCCTCCGCTTCAACCAGGCCCCAGTCCACAAAGATCGCCCATTTGTACTCCTTGATCCAGGTCTGCTCGACCTCCATCAGGTACTTGGCGTTGTCCTCGCCGTACTTCCGCATGTACTCCTCGAGCAGCGTCTCGTACCGTTGTTTGCTGGGTTGCTTGCCCGACTCGATCCAGCCGGGGCTATACCAATAAGCGCCGCGATGCGAATGGAAGTATTCCTGGTACCGTTCCTTCGAGCCGAGCAGGACCGTGATGCAGTCGTGCCCCCGCGGAATGACGATGGGAATCGTAGCGCTGAGCCCGACCACGCCGTTGCTGCACAGGCCGTAGCCGAGGAGAGAGGCGTCATAGGGCCGGCCCTGGACATCGTGCGTTCGCTCCAGCGCCTCTTGCACTTCCCGCCGAAGCCGGTCCGGCTCGTTGTGCAACCCCTGCTCCATCAGCACGATATCCACCACGTTCCTGCTTCGGGCGGCGCAGAAGTACGCCTCGCGCTGCAGCACCTTGCACGTGATCAACTGCAGCCGCTTCGCATCGCCCGGGAGGGTTGTGATGTCGGTCTTACTTATCATGGACATAGTCTCAAGCCGTGATCGTTTGCAGAAGTCCAAACGAGGTTGCACCATCCTGAGGTCATCTGCCCCGTCGAGCAGGAGCCCTCAGCCATGTCATTCCCGCGAAGGCGGGAATCCAGAAACTCGATGCGCGTACATGGACCCCCGCCTGCGCGGGGGTGACATACTGAGGATAGCCTCGGCATCACGTTGATGCAACCTTATGCAGCCATTCACTCTACACCCCGTGGCGGTCACTGGTTCTGCAGAACCTCGATCATTGCGGCGATATTCTCGGGTTTGGCATCGCGGGGGATGTCGTGCGACGACGAGGCGATGTAGCCGCCGCTGGCGCCGACGACATCGATCAGCTTTCGGACCTCATCCTTGACCTGCTGCACGGTTCCGAACGGCAGGGTCCGCTGAATGCTGACACCGCCGTAGAACGTCAGGTCGTTGCCGTACCGCCGCTTGATCTCGAAGACGTCCATGACCTCCGGCTGGAACGGGTTGAAGATGTCGAGGCCGCACTCGAGCAGGTCGGGGAAGAGTTCATCGACTTTGCCGCAGCAATGCAGCATCGTGAACTTGCCCTTCGATTTGACCAGCCGGCACATCTGCTGGAACCGGGGCTTGATGAACTCCCGCCACAACTGAGGCCCCATCAGCACGCCCCGCTGGTGGCCCCAGTCATCCCCGAACCGGAAGATATCCATGTTGTGCGAACACGCGTTTTCGATGATCGCCAGGTTGAATTCAAGGATGCGATCGAGCAGCGTGTGCACGAACTTTTTGTCCATCGCCATGGCCATCAGGACGTTCTCCATACCCGCCAGGGTCCAGGCCCGCTCGAAGAGCGAGAAACCCAGGCTGACCAGCACAGCCGTATTCGGACTCGAAGCGATGGTGTCATTGAACCACTCATATCGCGAGGGATCGTTGGGGTCAGGGAACTCGAAGGTCGTCACATTCTCCGGCGTCACGAGGCGGTTGCAGACGACACCGATGTCCTTGTCGATATGCCGGTCCCACTGTACGCCGAACTCGTCCTGGTAGATGTCGGGGGCCACTTTGACGAACCTCGCCTCGGGCGGATGCGGCCGCAACCACGTGAAGCAGTTGCCTAGCTTGGACTCGAAATGCGGGTCGCCATAGTATCGCATCATCCGGGCATGCGCCGGCAGCGTGAATCGGATATCGTAGGGAACAGCATCGGGCTGTTGATGCCTCAAGGCGGTCAGAACGCGCTCCCTGATCGTCACTTTTCCATCCTTTTGTATTGGGCTTATGGCTTGCAGGACTTGCACGGCCGCTTGCCGGCCTGTATAGCCTCCTCGCGGGTCTTGTAGCCGAGGAGATTGTCCGCGGAGATATTCTGGGCCCAGCGGCAGTCCGGCCGGTGAAAGACGGACGCGCTCTTGGACGCCACAAAGGGAAACTGCGAGGCCGCCTGGAGGTTCTGCGGACTCGACTTCGCCCGGCCGGGACTCGCCGATCCCGGGGTATTCGGCTCGGCCACCGCCACGCGATCTTGCAGCTTGCGGACCGACTGGTGCGCATCGATGAACGCCTCGACCTGTGCGAGGACCGCCTTGGCAATCACCTCGCCCGCCTCATTCCCGGCCGCCACCTGCATCGCCGGCCTGAGCCGCCAGACCTCGGCCTCAACCTGCAGGTCCTGATGAGCGGTAAATGTCACAACCCGATTCATGGAGGTCTGCACGCGACAGATGCACTTGCCGCAATCCGGCACCGCCATGCTCTCGATCCGCACGACGAGTCTCGGGCACGAGCCGGCTTCGCCTTCCACGTGCTTGATGCCGGCCTCCTTGAGTTTCGCGACGAGCTGGGCCCGCAGCTTTGCGGAATCCACCAGCTTCTCCACCTGCGGGGTCTCCTGAGTAGCCAGGGCGACGCGGAGCGTTTCCACGCCGGCCAACGCCTCGTGAGTGGCGATGAGCAAGGTCCTGTCCGGCGGCAATACATCCGTAGTCCCGCCGATGGAGGCCCCGAGGAGAATCGCCGCGGCCATGAAGTACGCATGGATTGCCATGTTCGCTCCCTTCACTTGCGCCATTACAGATACGGACCCATGATCTCCACCCTTGCAGGGTCGGAGGGTCGGCGGACACCCTACGCCGGGCTGAGCGCTTTGTCCACCGCTGATTTCATTTTGGCCAGGCCGGTCTTGGCCACTTCCAGCGCGTCCTTTGCCCAGTATGCCGGGTTGAACAACTCCAGTGAGAGGACCGCATGGCTGCCGTTGTCGCGCAGGTCGCGGAGAATCTGCGTCAATGGAGCGATCCCGTCGCCGGGCATCACGCGGTCGCGGTCGCTGATCTTGTCCCGCGGCGGGTCGCCGGGGTAGTCATTCATGTGCAGGACGGGCATCGCCGACGCACTGATCATTTTTAATTCGTGGAAATCGGAGCCGCCCTTGTAGATATGATACACGTCTCCCACCAGGCATGCTTTCGGATGGCCGCTCTCGATCACCACGAACAGGCACTGGCCGATCCGGTGCAGATTCCTGGAGCCGCCCCAGAGTTCCAGGATCGGCACGATGCCCATCTTGTCACCGAGGTCCAAGATCGCCCGGTATCGCTCAGCCGCTTTCACCAGATCCAGACCCGGCTTGTCCGTCGCGCCGGCCGGCGGAGCGGCGATCCGCTTACCCCCGATCTGGGCAAGCAGGTCCATCTCCCGCTTGACCTGCTCGACGGCCTCGGCCCGCACGGCATCGTCGTCGACGACCCAGCGGCTGAAGGAAATCGCGTTCTCCAGCGTCAGGCCGCGGTCCTCGATGCGCTTCCGCGCGTCCGCCGGTTTCCCGCCGACCTTGACGTATTCCTGAATCGTGCTGACCCACAGCTCGATAGCCTGGTAGCCCGCCTGGGCGGCCACGTCGATCTCTTTCTCCAGGCCCAGCTTCTGGCCGCGAATCGTGCTCGTGTTCAGGCTATACTTGAAGGGCGGCGCCCCTCGCTCTCGGGGTGGTTGGGAATTCGCGGCAGCACGCGCATCGTACCGGGCCACCAAAGCAGCCCCGAGTCCGGCGGCAGAGACCGCCATGACATGTCGGCGGGAAACGGGATCGTTCATCATCGGTAGTTCCTCACAAAACTCCACTCCAATAACAGGAAAAGGCCAAAGCCCATCCGGGAGGTCGGGGACCTCATGCCCGCACGTATCGTCCCCTCCATGGTCCGTGGCGGGCCTCTGATGCCTCAGGCAATCAGCGCAAATGCCTCGGTGGCGTCCATGCCTTCGTGGATGCCGAGGGCTTTGGCCTTCTCATTCACTTTCGTGACCTTACGATTCGGGAACCGGTCGAGCGTCCCGATGGGGTTCTGCGGCGTGCTCTCCACGAGGGCGGCCGCCGCACCGTACCGCTGGCAGGCCTCCACGTCGATCGCGGGACATGCCAGGAAGCCCTTCGATCCGGTCACCATCAGGATGCTGAACCCGGGCCATTTCGTCTGTATGCCTTCCACGGGCCCATTCTTCGTGGAAAAGACTTTCGTGAACGTTTCCATTGATTCCACTATTTCCTGTACATATAATCTTGTTTTGCTACTGGCGAGTCCCGAGCAGTTGCTCGATCTCGGCGAGCTTCTCCTTCAGAAGCTCCTCGGTCTTGGCCTCCACGTTCAGTCGCAGCAGCGGCTCCGTGTTGCTCGGCCGGCAGTTGAACCACCAGTCCTTGAAACCGACGGTCACGCCGTCCAGATGGTCGATTTGCCCGTCGCCGTAGCGTCGCGTCAGCTCTTCCATCTTCGCCTGCTTGTCCTCCACTCGAAAGTTGATCTCGCCGCTGCCGTGATACCGCCGCAGCGGCTGGATCTGCTCGCTCATCGGCTTGTCCTTTTCGCTGATGACGTTCAGCGTGTGCACCACGGTGATCACGGCCGAATCGGCGTAGAAGTTCTCCTCATAGTAAAAATGGCCGGACAGCTCTCCGCCGAAGATGGCGTGCGTATCGCGCATCGCCTTTTTCATGTAGGCGTGCCCGACGCGTTCCCGCCGCGGCGTTCCGCCGTACCTGATGATCTCCTCCATCAGGACGCGGCTGCTCCGCACGTCGTACACGATGGCGGACTTGGGCTTCTTCCTCAGGAAGTACGGCACGAGGAACGCCGTCAGCAGATCGCAACTGATCATCTCCCCCTTCTCATCGATCATGATCATACGGTCCGCGTCGCCGTCGAAGCAGATCCCGAAATCACATGCGTCCTTTTTGACCGTCGCTTTGACCTGAGTCAGGCTTTTGTCCTTCAGCGGGTCCGGGTCGTGCTTGAACTTGCCCGTATGCTCGAAGTTGATGTCAACGATCTCGATGGGGACATCACCGAAGAGCAGAGGGATCATCTTGCCCGCCATGCCGTTGGAGGCGTCGATCGCCACCTTCTTCTTCTTCAGATCACCCTGGAGAAATTGCAGCACATGTTTTCTGTAGGCGTCGGTCAGGTCGTGCGTCTTGAGGGAGCCGGTGAGCTTGCCCTTGGTATGGAGCAGGGCCATTGCCAGGTGCTTGATCTCGAGCAGCCCGGTATCGATGCCGATGGGAAGGGCGCCTTTGCCGGAGACCTTGAAGCCGTTGTACTTGGCGGGATTGTGCGACGCGGTGACTTGTATGCCGCCGCATGTCCCGAGATGGTTGATGGCGAAGTACATCTGCGGCGTGTCGATCATCCCGATGTCGATCACGCCGGTGCCTGTGGAGCGTACACCGTCCATGAGGGTCTGCGCCAGCGGCTCGCTGTGCGTTCTCATGTCCCGGCCGACGCACACCTGCTGCGACTGCGGCTTGCCGCGCTCATAGCCCTTGATCAGCGACGGCAGATACCGCCCCACCGCACAGCCGATCTTCCACGCATCTTCTTCATTCAAGTCATCAGGGTAAACGCCCCTGATGTCATAGGCCTTGAAAATCTCCGGATTCATAAAAGCTCACTCCTTTGGTTCCGCGGGTCGCCTGCTCTTACCCGCGCAGGTCTGCCCGCTGCCCGGATGACACGTGCCCGGATGAGCACGGCACCCTATCCATGTACGCGTGCCTTAAGCACGGTACTATACACTACCCACAAATCACATGTCAATTGCTGATGGAAAGAACCTCAGGCCAAACGCAAAATCGTTCGATAGCACCGCCCTGTACGTCATGGCGAGCGAAGC
>Ga0214473_10000331_pt1 | contig 66751 bp, 59 predicted proteins | sample RVTome_7_FD_203509 | JGI IMG/M metagenome (GOLD analysis project Ga0214473, IMG submission 203509) | Soil microbial communities from uranium-contaminated site in the Upper Colorado River Basin, Wyoming, United States - RVT98D197 | ecosystem: Environmental > Terrestrial > Soil > Contaminated >...
GGCCCGGATGTTGATGATGCCGAGGCCCCGGATCTCCATGAAGTTGCGGCTCAGCGCCGGGGCCGTGCCGCGGAGCTCGCCTTTCGGCGTCACCCGGACCTGGACGACGTCGTCGGCGATGAACTGATGGCCCCGGGAGATGAGCTCGAGGGCGCTCTCGCTCTTGCCGATGCCGCTGTCGCCGAGGATGAGCGTCCCCAGGCCGAAGATCTTCAGGAACCCGGCCGAGATCGTGGTCTGCTCGGCGGCCTCGGCGGGCCTCCCGGCGGCCCCCTCAGGCATGGGGCTTGTCCTCCTCGGCGCGCAGGGCCTCGATGACATCGGCCGCCGTCGAGGCCTTGAGCAGCTTCGAGGCGAGCGACCGGGACCTTCGGGTCAGGCCGGCGATCGCGGCCAGCAGCCGCAGCCCGGCCCCCGGGTTGTCCTCGGGCGAGACGAGGAGGAAGAAGATGTGCGAGAGCTTGCCGTCCACCGCCTCGAACGCGACGCCGTCGGGCGACAGGCCGAGCAGGAGGGCCGGGGCCTTGAGCCCCTTGGCCCGGCAGTGGGGCACGGCGACGCCCTTGCCGATGGCGGTCGTGCCCAGCTCCTCTCTCTTCAGGAGCTTGTCGAGGAGCGTGCCGTCGAGGTCGGGCGCGTACAGGGTCTCCAGCCGTCCCGACATCTCGCGCAGGACGCCGGCCCGGTCCCGGGCCTCGAGCCGCGGCAGGATCGAGTTCTCGTCGAGGAGCGTGTGAAGCTTGGTCATTCTTCCCCGCCGGTCATTCGGGCTCCACGAGCCCGTAGTGGCCATCCTTGCGCCGGTAGACGGCGGCCCAAGACTGGGAGCCCTCCCTGCGGAAGAGGAAGACCTCCTTGGCCTTGACGTCGAGCTGGACGATGGCCTCGTCGAGAGACATGGGCTTGAGGGAGAAGAAGCCGGCCCGGACGACCCGCTTCTCCGGCTCCTGCGCTTCCGCGACCGGGGCGAGGGCCTTCCTCTCCCGGCCGCCGCGCCGCTTCTTCTCGCGCCACTTGGCCCGCTCCTTGCGGATCCTCTTCTCGAGCGTGTCGAACGCCCTGTTTAGGGAGTCCATCATGTCCAGGGTCTCTTCGACGACGACGAGGCCGCCGCCCTTGGCCCGGACGTTGATCTCGGCCTTGTTCCGGCTCTTTTGGACGATGAGGATGACGTTGACGTCGAGGACGTCGTCGACGAGGCTCTTCAGCCGGCCCAGGCGCTTCTCGCAGTAGGCCCGGATCTCGGGCGTGAGCGTCGCCTGCCGCGCCGTATAGCTGACGTTCATGCTTTATCCTCCATGATGGACTTCCTCTTGCGGATGTGGGAGGGCTCGATGCCGAGCTGGTTGCGGTACTTGGCCACCGTCCGCCGGGCGATGCGCAGGTCCTCCCGGGCCAGAAGCTCGCCGATCTCGATGTCGCTCAGGGGGTTGTCCGTGTTCTCGGCCTCGACGAGCCGGCGGATCCTGTCCTTGACCCGGAGCGACGAGACGTCCTCGCCGTAATTGCCCTGCAGGGACTTGTGGAAGAAGTACTTCAGGGAGAAGACGCCCCGCGGCGTCATCATGTACTTGTTGGCCACGACGCGCCCGACGGTCGATTCGTGGACACCGATGTCCTGGGCGATCTCCATCAGCGTCAGCGGCTTGATGAAGTCGAGCCCCTTCTCGAAGAACTCCTTCTGCCGGTCGACGATGAAGCGGGCGACCTTGTAGATGGTCTGGTTCCTCTGGTCGAGGCTGCGCATGAACCAGAGCGCCTTTTTCAGCCGGTCCTTGAGGAAGCGGTGGGCCTCGGGATCGCCCTGGATGGCCTTGGCCAGGAGCTGGCGGTAGTACGGGCTGATGCGAAGGCGCGGCAGGCCCTCGTCGTTGACGGCGATCGTCCAATCGTCGCCCTCCTTGGAGACGATGATGTCCGGGGTGACGTAGCTCGTCTTGTCGCCGCTATATTTCCGGCCGGGGGCCGGGTCGAGGGTCTTGATGATGTCGATGCGCTCCCGGACCTCGCCGAGCGACGCGCCCAGGACGCGGGCGAGCTGGGCGTAGTCGGACTTCTCGAGGAGCGGCAGGTGCTCGGCGACGATCTTGCGGGCCATCTCGTCCTGGACCTGGAGATAATCCATCTGGGCGAGGAGCGCCTCGCTCAGGTTCAGGCTGCCGCTGCCGACCGGGTCGAACGTCTTGATCTTGGCCCGGACGGCCTCGACCTGCTCGGGCGTCTTCTGCGCCAGGCGGGCGATCTCCTCGACGCCGGAGGTGAGGTAGCCGTCGTCGTTGATGTTGCCGATGATGAACTGGGCGATCTCGCGGTCCTCGTCCGTGAAGAAGGTCAGGGAGGCCTGCCAGTCGAGGTGGTCCCAGAGGGACGGGGCGCGGGAGATCGTGTTCTCGAGGGACACGGCGTCGCGGCTCTCCGTGAAGTGGGGGCGGAACCCCTCGTCCAGATATTCCTGGAAGCCGGCCAGGAAGTTGTCGTCGGCGGTCATCTTCGGCTCGGTCGACTCGAGGCTCAGCCCTTCGAGGACGCTGTCCTTGTTCTTGACCCCGGCCTCTTCGGCGGCCACGGTCTCGCTGTCCTTGGCCGTCCCCTCGCGGGCCTCGTCCTCGATCTCCATCATGGGGTTCTGGGAGAGCTCCTCGTCGATGACCTCGATGAGCTCGAGGTTGGTCAGGGGCAGGAGCTTGATGGCCTGCTGGAGGGCCGGGGCCAGGATAAGCTTCTGGACTTGTCTCTGATCGAGCCTCTGCTTGAGCGTCATCGTTCGAGCCTCATGTATCTAAAGACGAAACTCCTGGCCCAAATAGCTCTTTCGGACCTCATCGGACGCGACGATCTCCGCGGGCGTCCCCTCCTTGAGGATGCGCCCGCCCTCGAGAATGTAGGCCCTGTCCGTGATCTCGAGGGCCTCCCGGACGGCATGGTCCGTCAGGAGGACGCCGATCCCCTTGGCCCTGAGGCCCCGGATGATGGCCTGAAGGTCCCGCACCGAGAGGGGATCGATCCCGGTGAACGGCTCGTCGAGCAGGACGAAATCCGGGTCCATGACCATGGCCCGGGCGATCTCCAGGCGCCGCCGCTCTCCCCCGGACAGGGTCAGGGCGCGGGCCCCGGCCAGCTTCTCCAGCCCGAATTCCTCGAGCGTGCCGCTCACCCGGGCGGCGCGGGAAGCCGCTCCCGAGGGCCGGGTCTCGAGAACGGCGAGGAGGTTCTCGGCCACGGTCAGCTTCCGGAAGGCCGACGGCTCCTGGGGCAGAAGGATCAGCCCCTTTCTCGCTCTCAGGTACATCGGCAGCTCGGTGATGTCCTCATCCCTGAGGAAGATCCGGCCGCCGTCCTGGGCGACGAGACCGAGGATCATGGAGAAAGTGGTCGTCTTCCCGGCCCCATTCGGCCCGAGAAGCCCGACGATCTCGCCTTCTTCGACCCTGACCGAAACCCCGTCGACGACCTTCTTCCGCCCGTAGCTTTTCTCGAGTTCAACCGCTCTCAGAGAACCCTTCATGGCTCAAGATCTGACGACGGTCGTCGCTCTTCCCTTTCCCTCATTCTCGATCAGAATCTTATCATCGGCCAGATCGAAAGTCAATTTGGCCCCCCTGGCGGAACCGCCCTTTCCGTCGGTCAGGACGGGCTTTCCGGTGAGCGTGATCCGCCGGGACGCCGCCTGATACGACGCGGCCTCCGAGCGGCCCTGGTAGCTCCCCTTGGAGACGGCCACGGCCATCTTGGCCTCGAGGGATTCGATGTCGCCGGCCCCGCCGTCGAGGACGGCGGAGACGGTCCCGGCTTCGAGCCGCGCTTCCGGAAGCCGGACATAGGCTTTCGAGGACAGGATCAGGGTCTTTATGTCGGGCCGATAGACCATATCCTGCCCGCCCATATCGATCGTCCGCTTCTCGGCATTGCCGGCGACCGCCTGGGACAGTTCCGCGGAGACCCCTCCCCGGCCGCTCATGGCGCCCGTTTCAAGCGTCAGCTCGAGCTCACCGGCCCGGAGGATGTCCGCGCCCTGCCGGGCCAGGACCTTCCCGGAGAAAGCAAAGGACGGCGCTCCCTCGCGCGAGACGAGGCTGCCGCAGGATACGGCTATGTCCTCGGCCGGGGAAAAGAAACCCGGCGCCCGCTTTCCTTCCCCTGACCGGAGAAGGCATTCGACGCGCCCGGAAGCCGCGAGGTCCCGGGAACCGGGGCCGGCCGAGATCGCATCGGCCTCGATACGGGCCTCTTTGGAACTGGCGCCGGCCGGACGGCCCGGACGGCCTTGGGCCCGAACGATCCCGTCGGCCCTGTCAAAGGCGGCCGTGTCAGCTTCAAGATGGAGGCCGGCGCGGCCGGTTTCGTCGTCGAGAGACGCCGTTATGCCTCCCGAGGCCGCCCAGGTCGAGAGCTCGCCCTCGGGGCTAAGCTTCAGAGCCGCCGCCGGGGCGCCGACATCGGTCTTCCGGCCGTCGGGAGCCCTCGCGGAGATCGCGACGTCGCCTCCGGCTTCCAGGGTGTTGATAGCGAACGGCTCGCGCAAAAACGCGACGGCGATCCGATCGGCGGTGATCTCGCCGCTCGCTTCGCCCGTCGGTTCCTTCCCACCGAAGACGACCTTGGCGGCGCCTTCGAACACGGCGGACTCAAGAGCGTCCTCGTCCGGGGTCGCGACGAACGAGATGGCCGTTGCCGTCCCCCGGCACCCGCCGCCGCTGAGATCCGCCTGCCCGTCCACCCGGCCGCGGCGCTCCCGCCGGGCGTAGATGAGGGAGTCGCCCGAGACGGACAGGGCCTTCCCGGTCCGTCTCGCGTCGACGATCTCGACCAGGAATCCTCCCCCCAGCCGGACCGTCTCGGCGCTTTCCGAGAAGGAGATGCCGGGAGCGCCGCCTCGCATCGTCTTCGAGGAGAACCGGCCGCCGTCCTTCGTCTCGAACAGCCCTGACGACTTGTCGTAGTCGAAGGCGTCCCCTTCGAGGACGACGCCGCCGGCCTCGACACGGACGTGTCCGGAAACGGTGAAACGGAGAGAACCGGGATCGTAAGCGACCTCGTCGGCCGTGAGCCGCGACACGGTCTCGCCCGCGGCCCCGAGGCTCAGGACCTCGACGGCGCCCGCGAGGTGATTGCGTCCGTCCGGGCCGTGAAAGAAGCTCTCGCCGCGGATGTCGGCGACCGCCTGTCCATCCCGGTATTCCTGATGACGCACCTTTTCCTTGAGGTCGACGACCTGTCCTTCGGGCGGGGGAACGGCGGGAGCGGCGGGAGGTGCTTCGCGCCGGCCGGCCAGACGGACGACGAGAAGAACGGCCAACGAGACGATCACGGCGGCCGCGGCCAGCCGGGCGAGCCTCACCGGCGCCGAAGCTTTCTGCGCGCTCATGGTCTCAGGTCCTCAGGTCTTCGATGGACAGGTTCACCTTTTGCTCGCCGAGGTATTCCGAGGTCATGATCGAGAATGCCAGGCTGACCCGGCTGCCGCGGCGCACGATGTGGCGCCAATCGGACTTGTCCCAGCAGAGGGCCTCGAGGACCCGGCCGTTCTGCCGGGCCAGGAATTTCAGGTGCTTGCCCTGGAGGATTTGGGGGTCGCTGATGACCTCCACGTTGTCGGCCATGAACAGGGGCTTGGGGTTCCCGACGCCGAAGGGGACGAGCAGGGCGAAGACGGCCATGAACCGCTCGTCGATCGCGGCCAGCTCGAGCGGCCCGTCGATCTTGATCTTCTTCTTCAGGCTGTCCTCGGAGATGCGGGCTTCGGCCAGGGGGTTGAGCGTCGCCTTGAACGCGGCCATGCTCGCCGTGGGGAGGGTGCAACCGACGGCCAGCCGGTGCCCGCCGTAGCTCAGGAAGTGCTGCTTGCAGTCCTCGAGGAGGTCGATCAGCGGGACCTCCGAGATGCTCCGGCCCGAGCCGTGGGCCTTGCCGTTCTCGTAGTGGAAGAGGACGACCGGCCGGTTGAAGCGGTCCTTGAGCTTGGAGGCGACGATGCCGATGACGCCGCGGTGCCAGTCCGGGCTGCCCAGGACGAGGCACTTGTACTTCTTGTCGAGCCCCCGCTCCTCGATCCTGTCGCGGGCCTCGTTGAAGATCTTCTCCTCCGTCTTCTGGCGCTGGGCGTTGAGCTCGTCGAGCTTCTGGACGAGGGCGAGAGATTCGGCCGGGTCCTCCGAGAAAAAGAGCTGGACGGCGATATCGGTCATGCCCATCCGGCCGGCGGCGTTGATGCGGGGGCCGAGGCGGAAGCCCAGGTCGCCCTCGGAGATCTTGCGGCGGCCAAGCCCGCAGGCCTCGATGAGGCTGCGCAGGCCCTGATTGGAGACGTTGCGCAGACCTTTGAGGCCGTGCTTGACGAAGAGGCGGTTCTCGCCCTTGAGCTCGGCGACGTCGGCCACCGTGCCGATCGAGACGAGCTTCATGTAGTGCGGCAGGCCCGCGTCCTTGCCGGCTTTCTTGAGCAGGGCCTGGACGAGCTTGAAGACCACGCCGACGCCGGCCAGGCCGGTGTCCGGGTAGCCGGAGTCGGCGAGGACGGGGTTGAGCACGGCGACCACGTCGGGAATGGTGTCTCCCGGCCGGTGATGGTCGGTGATGATGACGTCGACGCCCTGCTCGCGGGCCCGGGCGGCGAATTCGACGGATTTGATGCCGCAGTCGACGCTGATGACGAGCGAAGCGCCCCGCTCGACGGGGATGCGGACATGTTCGTCCTTGATGCCGTAGCCGTCGGTCAGCCGTTCCGGGATGAAGTACTCGACCTTGGCGCCGAGCGTCGTCAGGGCCTTCTTCAGCATGACCGTCGACAGCACGCCGTCGACGTCGTAGTCGCCGAAGATGAGGATCTTCTCGCCGCGGGCGATCGCTTCGCCGATGCGGGCCACGGCCTTGTCCATGCCTTTCATCAGGTAGGGGTCGTGGAGCTTGTCGATCTCGCCGTAAAGGAACGCCCGGGCGGCCTCCTCGGTCAGGATCTTGCGGTTGACGAGGACCCGGGCCAGGGCCGCGGGGATGCCCAGGGCTTCGGCCAAGGCGTCGGCTTCGGCGCGCGGCGGATGGACGACCCAGACGGCGGGGTTCATGGCGCCCTCACTCTAGCACATTCGCCTCGAATAGCCCAAGGCCCGGCGGACCTTCCGGCGCCGGCGCGCCGCTATCGAGGTCGTCCCGCCCCGTTATCTATTATCAGACGGATAAAAAGGGCTCTACGCACAAATAGCCCGGCTCATTTCGGTGGGATGACAAGCGTTGTCTGAGCGAAGGCTACGGCCTTAGACTCTTTATCGCCGGCCCTGACATAGAAAAAGTACGTTCCGGGCTCGAGGTCTTTCGCGGAGAACTCGAGAATCCTCCGCATTCGGCTTGGCTCGGCGGCGGTTTTTTCCTCAAGGAGCAGGAGCGGTTCCTCTTTCCCCGTACGCGAATCGATCAGCTGGTATGACAAGATCACATCCGGGTTCTCCAAACCCGGGTAAGAACAGCCAAGCGCGACGGAAAAGATCGAGAGGCCCGGGGGCGCCGGGCCCATGATCGGTGATGATCGATCTGAATAGATCCCGTAGTGCTCCCGCCATCTCGGGGGCCGGGTCGCGTCCTTCGCGCCCAGATAGACCGGCGGCTCTTCCTCGGCGACGATGAGCGGGGTGTCAACCTCCAGGCCGGGTGCCGGCCTGTCTCTGATCGCAAGGTCGACGGAAGAAACCCCGGATTCCCCCGACTCCATATCCCTTAGGACCAGACGGCAACGATACGGGCCGGGGCCGAGCGTTGTCTCCGTGACATGAAGGGCCCGCCGGCCCCGATCCTCAGAGATGACGGTTTCGGCTCGATCGGTTTGGACGACATTGTCCTTGCCGTCAAAGATCAGCGAAACGAATTCAACCCTCCGGCCGACAAGCGACTTCATGACTTCCGGCGATAACGCCGTAAAGAGGGTGACTAAGGTCTCCCTTCCCTCATTGAAGATGAGGCTGGACATCCGCGGTTCGACGGGAATCCGCGTGTCCGGCGCCGGGGAGATGGCCAGATCGACGAGGTGAAGCCTCTTTTCCAGATCGGAATAGTCCCTGAAGGGCTTGGGATTATAGTATCCCGCCTGGGTGCGGACCGTATAGCCCTTCGTCTTGACCTTGACCCGGATCTTGTGGAAGCGCCCATCGCGCCGTTCGTTCAGGTGATAGCCAAGGACATAGTAGTTATCCGTCAGGGCCTGGACCCGGGCCAGGCTGTGCTCGTGGTCTTTGATATTGGGAAAATATTCGCCCCCAGTCGCCCCGGCAGCCTTGCGCAGAGCGAACAGGCCGGTCAGCTTATCGTCCTTGAAGACCTGGGTGGCGTTCTGGGACACCCCGCCTGACGTGAATAGATTCCTGTGCCCTTCTTCCAGCGTCTGGCTGTCGTAGGTGAAAAGCGACGGGATCATGGCCGCTTCGCGGGTGTCGAACGAATAGAGTGAACAGTTCGCCGCGGCGAATTCCTTGAGCATGATCTCGTTCTTCCGGATCAGGGTCGAATCACCGGCGTCATAGACCGTCCGCACACGGCCTCCCGATTCGAGGACCATATACTGGTTCATCCTATTGCCGTAGATCATGGACTCGGGTATCCCGGTAGAGAAGAGAAGGATGTGCTTGGGCCCTGCGACGTGACGGAGGGCGCTGGCCAATTCGGTCATCAGATCCAGGATCAGGGAAGCCTGGGCCTTCGAATCCTGGCGCTCGGCATTGAGCTGAAACAGCGACTTGCCTCCCGAACCGGCGTTTCCCTCGGATTGCCTTCTCCAATATTCCTCTTCGATCTCATCGGCGCGGCCGACCGCGTCCTTGGTATTGACGGCCGCGACCGCCTTGCCGACGAGATCATGACGCGTCGTCAGGAACTCATGGACCGCTAGGCCTCTGGCCATCGATACCGATATCACGCCCGCCTCGTCCTCGTGACGAAGCCCGGTCTCGAGAAAGCGGCGAGCCGCGGCCTTCGCCTGGACGATCCCCCGCGGGTTGTTGTAGGCGAAGTCGAACAGGAAAATGAATTTCCGGGCCATGAGCGGCGCCGCGGTCGCGGACGGAGGATTGGGATTGTCCCGAATCGGTGCCTCGGCAGCCACCGGGTCCTTTGGAATGTCGGTCACCGAGACGTGGTTCTCGAAATCCGTGATCTCGACTCTTTCCCCGTCGTCGAATAGCTCAAAATCGGACCTGCTCAGGCCGGCGACGGGGTTGCCCTTGTCATCGGTCACATAGATTTGGATAAGCTTCAGGATCACTGAAACGTCGTGCTGAAGACCCTGTTGAGGACCGGCCGGATGGCTGGGAGGCTTGGCCGGGCTTGGCTCCACGAACAGGAGGAGGGCCAACGAGACGAAGAACAACAACAAAGCCTGAGCGGTGCGTCTTCTTAATCCTGTATCCAGGTGCTGGTTGCTCCGGAACTGAAACGAATCCATCTTCCCTCCAGCTCTATCGTCCGGACAGGAAACTCGGCGAGGGGCAGTGGTTATCCCCTATTTCACCTTAGGCGTCTGGGAATGAATAGTCAAGCCAGAACCGTTATCATCATGCCCGGAAGCCGCTTCCCCGGCAAGCCCTTCTCCCCGACCGCATGTTGACAATTAAACGCTTGAAAAATAAAATGTTAAGGCCATGTTCGGAAGCCTCAAGGAAAAACTGGCCCGGACCCGGAACGCCTTCCGCAAGGTCGAGGACCTCTTCCGCAGCGGCAAGCGCCGCGGGGAGATCCTGGACGGCCTCGAGGAGGCGCTCGTCCTCGCAGACGTCGGCGTCCCGGCCGCGGACCGGATCCTCGTGGCGCTCCGGGCCAAGACGAGCAAGGTTGAGGACGAAGCCGGGCTCGAGCGCGTCCTTAAGGATGAGCTCGTCACCCTTCTCTCCCCCGCGGACGGAAAGCCGGCGCCAGGCGCCGGCGGCCCGACGGTCATCCTGATGGTCGGCGTCAACGGCGGCGGCAAGACGACCTCGGCCGCGAAGCTCGCCGCCCAATATAAGCGCGAGGGCCGGCGGGTCGTGCTCGCGGCCGCCGACACCTTCAGGGCCGCGGCCCAGGAACAGCTCTCGCTCTGGGGCAAGAAGCTCGGTATCCCCGTCGTTAGGGGCTCCTACGGGGCCGACCCCGCGGCCGTCGTCTTCGACGCCGCCCAATCGTTCAAGGCCCAGCAGGGCGAGGTCCTCCTCGTCGACACCGCGGGCCGCATCCACACGAACACGAACCTCATGGCCGAGCTCGAGAAGATCAAGCGGGTCGTCGTCCGCGAGCTGCCCGAGGCCCGCCTGGAATCCCTGCTCGTCCTCGACGCGACGGTCGGCCAGAACGCCCTCGTCCAGGCTCGCAAGTTCCTGAAATTCTCCGGCCTGACGGGGATATTCCTGACCAAGGTCGACGGGACGGCCAAGGGCGGCGCGGCCATCGCCATCACCGCCGAGCTCGGCCTGCCCATCCGGTTCATCGGCGTCGGCGAGAGCGAGGACGATATCGCCGCGTTCTCGCCGCGCGAATTCGTGGAGGCCCTGCTCCCATGACCGCCGCCCGCGACCTGGCCTGGATGGAGATGGCCTACGGCCTGGCCGAAAAGGCCCGCGGCCGGACGAGCCCGAACCCGCTCGTCGGGGCCGTCATCGTCCGCGACGGGAAGATCGTCGGCCACGGCTACCACGAGGGCCCCGGCAAGCCCCACGCCGAGATCCTCGCCCTCGGCATGGCCGGCCGCCGGTCCAAGGGCGCGACGCTCTACCTGACCCTCGAGCCCTGCGTCCATTGGGGCCGGACCGCGCCCTGCATCGACGCCGTGATAGCCGCCGGCCTCGGTCGCGTCGTCGTCTCGGCCGTCGATCCGAACCCCCTAGTCGACGGCAAAGGTATCCGCCGGCTCGAAGAGGCCGGGCTCGACGTCTCCGCGGGGCTTCTCGCTGAGAGGAACGCCGCGCTCAACGAGGCCCACGCCAAGTACATCGTCCGCAAGGTCCCGTTCGTCACCCTCAAAGCGGCCCTGACCATGGACGGGAAGATCGCCTGCGCGAGCGGCGACTCGAAATGGATCTCCTCGGCCGGGACGCGCGACTACGTCCATCTCCTGCGCGGCGAACAGGACGCCCTCATGATCGGCGCCGCGACGCTCGTCGCCGACGACCCTCTCCTCACCGTGCGTCACACAAGCTGGCCCGGGAAGAAGGTCCTGCGGGCCGTCCTCGATTCCGGCCTGCGCTTTCCGCTGACGTCGCGCATCCTGTCGACCATGGACCGCGGCCGGATCGCCGTCTTCGCCGGGAGCGAAGCGCCGGCCGAAAGGGCCCGGGCCCTCGAAGCCCTCGGCGTCGAGGTCCTCTTCCCCCGGGACGGCGCGAAGGCCTGGAGCCTCGCGGGCGCTCTGGCCGAGCTCGGCCGGCTGGAGATCGCCGCCCTGCTCGTCGAGGGCGGCAGCCGCGTTTTCACATCGTTCATCGAGGGCGGCCTCGCCGACAAGGCCGTCCTGACGCTCGCCCCGCGGCTCTTCGGGGGGGCCTCCGCGCCCGGCCTCGTCGGCGGCATGGGCGTCGACCGGGCCGGGCACGGCATCGCCTTGAAGCGGGCCCGCTCGTTCTCGATCGAGGACGACATCATCGTGGAAGGATACTTCTGATGTTCACCGGCATCATTTCCCACCGGGGCCGTTTCCGCGGCTATCGCCAGGGCCGCTCGGAGATGGCCGTCGAGGCGCCCGGGCTCGCGGCCAAGCTCCGGGCCGGAGACAGCGTCGCCGTCAACGGGGTCTGCCTCACGCTCGCCGGAACGGACCGGGACGCCCTGATGTTCGATCTCTCCCGCGAGACCCTGGCCAAGTCGACGCTGGGCTCGTTCAAGCCCGGCGACGCGCTCAACCTCGAGCTTCCCCTGACGCTCGCCGACCCGCTCGGCGGCCACCTCGTCAGCGGCCATGTCGATAGCGTCGGGAAGATCGTCCGGTCCGCGTCGCGGCCGCCCGGGAAAAGGCTGTCCGTGTCCTTCCCGGCCGCGCTCCGCCCGTTTTTCGTTCCCAAGGGCTCGGTCGCGGTCGACGGGGTCAGCCTGACCATCGCCTCGCTCGGACCGTCGTCCTTCGAGGTCGAGCTCATCCCGACGACGCTCGCTTCGACGAACCTGGGCGCGCTCCGCGGCGGCGCGCGCGTCAATCTCGAGTGTGACATGGTCGGAAAATACGTGTATAATTGGATGTCCCGAGGAAGCCGAGAGGGCTGAGAGAGGCCCCTTCAATCCCATGACCGAAGAACAAAAATTGGTTTCCGTCGAAACGGCCCTGGAGGCGGTCCGGGCCGGCCGGATGATCATCATCATCGACGACGAGGACCGCGAGAACGAAGGCGATCTCATGGTCGCCGCCGGGAAGATCACCCCGGAGATCGTCAACTTCATGGCCACGCACGGGCGGGGCCTCATCTGCCTGCCGCTCACCCGCGAGCGGCTCGAGGCGCTCCAGCTCCCCCTCATGGTCACGGAAAACACGGCCCGCTTCCAGACGGCCTTCACCGTCTCGATCGACGCCAAGCGGGGCGTGACGACGGGCATCTCGGCCCATGACCGGGCCCGGACGATCCTCGCCGCCGTCGATCCCGCCACGAAGCCCGACGACCTGGCCCGCCCGGGCCATATCTTCCCTCTCCAGGCGGTCGAGGGCGGCGTGCTGTCGCGGGCCGGTCAGACCGAGGCTTCCGTGGACCTCGCCCGCATGGCCGGTCTCGTCCCCGCGGGCGTCATCTGCGAGGTCATGAACGAGGACGGCTCGATGGCCCGCCGGCCGCAGCTCGAAGAGATGAGCCGGCAGTTCGACATCCCGATCCTGGCCATCGCCGAGCTCATCCGCTACCGCATGCATCACGAGACGCTCGTCCGCAAGCTCGAGGAGACGGACTTGCCGACCACGCACGGCCATTTCCGCATCCACGTCTACGAAGACACGATCCGCGGCGACCATCACGTCGCCCTGGTCAAGGGCGACGTCGGCGGCGACGAGCCGGTCCTCGTCCGGGCCCATTCGCAGTGCCTGACGGGCGACACGTTCGGCTCGGCCCGTTGCGACTGCGGCGACCAGCTCCACCTATCGATGGAGATGATCGAGAAGGAAGGCCGGGGCGTCGTTCTCTACATCCTGAACCACGAGGGCCGGGGCATCGGGCTGGCCAACAAGATCCGGGCCTACGCCATGCAGGACAAGGGAGCCGACACGGTCGAGGCCAATCGCAGGCTCGGTTTCAAGCCGGACCAGCGCGACTACGGCATCGGCGCTCAGATCCTGGTCGCCCTCGGCGTCCGCCGGCTCCGCCTCCTCACGAACAACCCCCGGAAGTTCGTCGGCCTATCCGGATACGGGCTGGAGATCATCGAGCGCTTGCCGCTCGAGGTGCCGCCGAACGCCTGCAACCTGCGCTACCTGAAGACCAAGAAAGAGAAGATGGGCCACATCCTGGACCTGGTCTGAGGATGGACGAACGCCGCACGCCCGACGAAACGACCCTCTCCCCCGTCTGCCGGGCCTTTCTCCTGAAGCTAGGCCGAACCCCCGATAAAGCGAAGAGGCTGCGGATCGTCGCGGCCTGCGCCAAGGTCCGGCGGCCTTGGGCCGAAGAGCTCCTGTGGGAAGTCCTATCCGACCCCAATGAGGCCGTCAGGAACCTGGCCGTAAAAGAGCTCAGCAACCGGCAGTCCCTCCATCCCGATTGGGCCATCCGAAGGCTCCTGCCGCCACCCTGGTATGCCCGGAGCTCGGCCCTGACGGTCATCGGCTGCAGGGGCATTAAGGAGGCCCTTCCGGCGGTCGGAAAAGCGGTCGACGACACCAACGTGGAGGTCCGGCGGGCCGCGGCCGAGGCCTTGGGCGCACTCGGCGGCGACGAAGCGGTCCGCCTCCTCGTCCGGCTGAAGAAAGACGCCAATCCCTATGTCAGGGCGGCGGCCGAAGAAGCCATCGGGAAGGCAAGCGGGGTCCGTTTCAGCTGAAGCTCAGGGGCTTTGGCCCGGTCACGACGCGTAGCGGATGTCGGAACAAGCCTGGCAGCAGAGCGGGTTCGAGGTGCAATTGTCCTTGTGGTTATAGGGCGCTACGGGCGGGGCCGTCTTATGCTTGCAGTGGCATAAGAGGGTCTCTTCAGGACGCCCCTTGAAGAGGACGATGAGCTCGGGCGTCTGCCACTTCTTTTTCATGGCCTTAAATCCTCCAGAAATGCTTCCTTGTCAATATATTAAGGCGAAAGATCGGCAAAGTCAACCTGATTTTAGGCTCTCCGCCCGGGCCTCCGCGACTCGGCAGAAGCCCTCGACCGGAAGGTCGAGCTCCCCTGTCTCGAGGTAGGCGTGGGCCGGGCACCAAAGACAGAGGTTGACGACCGGGCATTTCCCGCACTTTTCCAGGTATTCCGGCCTGTCCGATTCCCGGCTGAGGACCTCCGGGAGGAACCGTGCCCAGGCCTCGGCCAGGCTGCCCTTTCTAAGGTCATAGAGGAAATCCGGGTGGTGGAGGGACAGGCAGGGCCGGAGGCGCCCTTCGGGCCCGACGACGAAGCTGCGCTGCCCGACGCTGCAGCGGAAAATGTGGCGGCATGCCGGGGCGCCGGCCCCGGGCGGGGTCTCGACCGGGAAGATGTCGCCGCAGGCCGCCCTTAGTGCGCCGAAGCGCTCGGGGTCGATCCGCTCCAGCCGGGCGACCTCCCTGGCGCTGAGCCGTTCGGCCCGGATCATCGTGTTCCGGGCCTCGTCCCGATCGAACCGTAGATGGAGCTGCGGGTCGAAGCGGTAGTAGTCCTTGGTCCGGGCCCGGCAGAAATCCCCAATGGCCGCGATCTCGTGTTTGTTCGAGCGGAGGGCCATGGCCTTGAGCCGGATGGTGACGCCGCTTCTGAGGAGCCGGTCGAGGCCGCGCTCGAACGCGGCGAACGAGCCCGGCGTCCGGGTGACCCGCTCATAGGTCTCCCGCGTCACCCCGTAGACCGTCACTTCAATGTCCCGCGGCGGGAACTTCTTGAAGAAGCGGATGTGTTCGTCCGTGACGAGGGTCGCGTTGGTGAATAGCGAGAGGAGCAGACCCTTGCTCAGGAGGGCCTGGTAAAGATCGAAGAAGTCCTTCCGGAGCAGGGGCTCGCCGCCGGTGATGAGGCACCAGACGGCGCCGCGCGCCGCCGCTTCGGCGCCGATGCGGCCGACCTCGTCGACGCTGAGCTCCCGTTTCTTGGCCGCCTTGTCTCCGGCCGGCACGCTGATATAGCAGTGCCGGCAGTCGAGGTTGCAGCGGGCCGTCGCTTCGAAGTCGAAGCTGAAGACCGCCCGGCCGGCCGACATCTTCTCCCACAGGGCGAATTCGGCGAGGGGCCTGCGGACGACGAACTCTGTCGTCATGTCAGGCGCTCCCTGCGCGGCGGCCGAGGGTTCGCCGGGCCCGGCGGGAGAGCCGGGTGAACCAGAGGGACCGCGACAGCCGGGCCAGCGCCGCGGAGCGGAGGGACGGCCCGAGACGCCGGGCCCGGCCGCCGCGCTCGACGCGCGCGACCCGGCCCAAGAGGGCATCCCGTGAGAACTCGCCGTCCTCGCCGAGGGCGTTGTCACCCTTCAGCGAATAGACCCCGTTCGAGATCCTGACGACCCTATGGACGCGGACGCCGCCCGACTGCGGATGGACGAAGGCGACAATGTCCCCCAACCGCGGCGCGTCAGACGCAAGAGGCGTGACGGTGACCGCGTCGCCGTCCTGGATGAAGGGGAACATGCTCGTCCCCCGGGCCTCGAACCGGAAGGCCCTGCCTTTTTCGAGGACCGCCCGCATCAACCCGGCCACGGGGAAGTTGTCGCCCAGGGACGGACGCGGACGGCTTGGGAGGTCCAAGGTCCTCAGCCTTTTTCGACGATCATCCGGCGCTCGAGGAGCTCCTGGAGGATCCCGACGACGTCGCGCCGGACGAGGCCGTCGGGAGCGTCGTAGTCCTTCGCCAGATCCTCGATGACCGCTCCGAGCGGCCGCGAGCCGTCGATCCGCGTCCAGATGTCGCGCCCCGTCTCGTTGAGGGTGAACAGCTCATCCTCGAGATCGCCGATGCCGGATGTCAGCGGGACGATGACGATCTCCCCCTCGATCTCCCGGACGACCACGTCGTCCGAGGGCCCGTACACCCGGCCCAGATCGATCTTTTCCTTCATGATCCAGTCCTCCTTTTCGCCCGCTTGGATCCGTCCCGGACGGTCCAGGCTTTCTCCCCCCTATCGAGAAGGCCGGCGGCCACCGCCTGGGCGTGGGCGATGCCGCAGAAATATTCGACCGGCGTGTCGAGCGTCCCGTGCTCGGCCCAGGACTTCGCCGGACATTGCTCGCAAAGGCCCTTGAGAAAACACCGGCCGCAGCGCTCGAGGTAGGCCGGATCGGAGGCGCGCGTCCCCCGGAGCCGCGGAAGGAAACCGGTCACCCCCTCGCGGAGCGAGCCCGAGGCGAGATCGTAGACGGCGTCCGGATGGCGCAGTCCAAGGCAGTATTGAAGGCGGCCGTACGGATCGACCGCGGCCGACGCGCCCGACGGCAGGCAGGTGAAGAGGCGGTCGCCGCGGGCCCCGCCGGAGCGGCCGCAGAAATCGCGCCATTCATCGACGGCCCCCTCGCCCCGGCGCCTGGAGAAGTCCACGAATTCGTCGCCTCCCATCCTCAGGCCGGCGATGAGCGCGCTCTTTCCGTCGCCGGGCTGCGAGCGCAGGTCGAAGAGCGTGGCGAACGGCGTCGATCCCGTGCGCCCGGGCAGGCTCGCCGCCCAGGCTTCGAGGCCGTCCGCTTCGTCGCGCGTGGGGGGCAGGACGGCGCCCTTGACGGTGAAGGCCACGCCATTTTCGCCGAGAAGGCCAAGGCCGCGGCGGCAGGCCGCAAATGAGCCGCGGGCGCGGGTCACGGCCTCATAGCTCTTCTCCGTCAGTCCGTACACCGAGACCTCGACCGTTTCGAGCGGCGGCACGTCCCTGAGGAGGCGGGCCAGGCGAGGCGTGACGAGCGTGGCGTTGGTGAAGAGCATGACCCTCAGGCCGAGGCGCCTCGCGTGAAGATAGATCTCTTCGAAGTCGGCCCGCAGGAGCGGCTCGCCGCCGGTCAGACGCACGACGAGGCAGCCCAGGCCGGCGGCTTCGTCGAGGAGGGCCTTCCAGCGGGCGGCGGTCCATTCGGACGCGCGGGCCTCGACGTCGCCGGCCGGGAGGTTGACCGAGCAATGCAGGCAGTCGTTGTTGCATCGATCGGTAAGCTCGATGTCGAGGCGCGCCAGGACCGGCTTGGACGATCTCCACAGGCCCGCCTCGCCCGAGATGACTTTTCGCACATAGCTCTTGGCGGACATGGTCACTTCGCCCCCGCCAGGAATCCTTCGAGCACGTCGACGATCGCCCCGCTCTTGTCGAAGGAGAGATCGTAGAAGGGAACGTCGCGGACGATCTCCCCGGCCAGGTCCAGGGCCCGCTCCCACCAGTCGGCCGAGACGAGCGGCCGCACGAGGCGGGGCAGGAGATCGGACAGGACAGCCTTGGGGTCGTCGACGCGGTCGATCCTGTTGGCCGCGGCCTGGCGCAGGAAGAAAACGGCCCCGAGGGGGGCCGAATCCGGCGAGACGCGCCGGATCTCGCCGTGGTTCCAGGTGCCGTGGACGCGGAAGCCGCCGGGGCCCTTGCGGACGATGACGCGATCGTCGCAGAGGACGCGTCCGCGGTCGCCGATAAGCTTGACGATGGTCGATTTCCCGGCCTCCGACGGCCCCGCGAAGACGAGACCGTGCCCGCCGACGTCGACCCCCGCGGCATGCACGAAGACGCCGCCGAAGCCCGGCAGGGCCCGGGCCAGGACGAGCTGGTCTGAGGGCAGCAGGGCCAGGGAATCAAGGCCCCCGGAGCGGAACGACGCATCCGACGGGCTGTAGATGTGTCCGCGGGTGTGGCCGTCGTCGAAGACCATGACCCGGTGGACCGTCGGGTCGGAGGGATCCGGCGAGATCATGAGATAGACCCACCAAGAGTCCTTGCGGTAGACGGCCCACGGGGCGTGGCGAAAGACCTCACGGCCGGGATCGAAAGCGTCGAGGTCGGGCAGGGAGAAATGATGGTTGAGGATGATATCGGCCGGTCCGTCGGCGGCCGACCGGAAGAGGTCGAACTTGGGCTCGAACGTATCGTCCGCGATGGGCAGGTCGGCCTCGACGTCGACCGAGAGACCCGCGATCCGAAAGCGCCGCCGGTGGGTCCCGAGCCATTCCGTCCGGGCGCGGCGCGTCTCCCGGGCGATATCGCAGAGCCCGGCGATCGGCGCCGCGTGATCGCGGTTTTCGAGATAGGCAAAGACGGGGCACCACTTGCAGTCCGCGCGGAGGTCGCACGTCCCGCATGCGTCGGCGTAGGCCTTCGACGGCGGGACGGCCGCGGCCAGACGCGGCAGGCGCTCGTCCCAGGCCTCGGCGAAGCTCATGGCCCTCAGGTCGAGGCGCAGGGCGGGGTCCTTGACGAAGGAACAAAAGCTCATGCCGCCGTAAGGGTCGACGTGAAAATCGCGGCGGCCGGCGAGGCAGGCCGCGTAGAGCCCGCCCGGCGCGGCGGCGCAGGCCGGCGCCGCGTCCTCGCCTGTCGCGGCAGGGCCTCCGGCCTGGGCCTCGTCGAGCTCGACGATCCGGCGTGGGTCCAATCTCTCGGCCAGGATATCGCGGTTCCTGCGCTCGTCGCCCGAGGCCGAGAGGTAGAGCCAGGTCGCGCCCACTCGCCAACTGGAGCTCCAGGACGCGGCCAGGCGGACCATCGCGTCATAATCCGCGATGTTGGTCCTCATGGGAACGATCTGGACGGTGAAGCCCGCTCCCGCTTCGCGGAGGTAGGCGATCCCCCTCTCCAGGGCGGCGAACGAGCCGGGCGTGCGGGTGACGGCGTCATGGATCGCGGCGGTCGAGCCGTAGAGGGCGACGAGCTTGGTGCCCTTCCGCCTCAGGAGACGGGCGATCGCCGGGGTGATCATGGTCCCGTTGGTGTTCAGCGTGTACCAGGACGACTTGGCCGTGACGTTGGAAAAGATGGCCTCGAAATCGGGGCGGAGCATGGGCTCGCCTCCGGAAAGGGCCCATTCCCGGCAGCCCAGGGACCGGGCCTCGTCGGCGACGCGGCGGATCTCATCGAAGGACAGCTCGGCCGCCCGTTCGGCGGCGTCAGGTCCCAGGCGCAGCCAGCAATGACGGCAGTCGTTGGCGCAACGATAGGTCAGGTCGAGCGTGCCGCGCAGGGGTATGCGGGGCAGGTTCTCGACCATTCTTCTCGCGATAAAGCGGCTCATGAATGCACGTTCCGGCCCGCGGGTAGACCAGTCTCCCGGGGCCGTACATCTCTAAACTAGCGCGGAAGGGGTCTGCCGGCATGGCCGGAACCGGGGAATCGAGGGGTGATTTTCGGAGCCCTATCCTCCCCCCTAAGGGTGAGAAAACCCGGTCCGCCTCACCCCTCTTCCCTCGCGCCCGGGCCGGGCTTGGACTCGACGATGAAGGTCACCGGGCCGTCGTTGACGATATGGACCTCCATCATGGCCTGGAAGACCCCCGTCTCCACGGTCACACCGAGCGCCTCGACGGCGCCGACGAAGTAATCGAAGAGCTCGGCCGCCCTCCCGGGCTCTTCCGCCCCGTCGAAGCTCGGCCGCCGTCCCTTGCGCACCGACGCGGCCAGCGTGAATTGGGAGACGGCCAGGACCTCGCCGCCCGCCTCGGCGAGCGAGAGGTTCATCTTGCCCTGCGGATCGGGGAAGATGCGCAGCTCGACGCATTTTCGGGCCAGGTATTCGGCGTCCGCCTCTCCATCCCCCTTCTCGACCCCGACGAGAAGACAGACGCCCCGGCCGATGCGGCCCGAGGTCGCGCCGTCGACATCCACCCGGGCCTCCTTCACGCGCTGAAGCACGATCTTCATGGCTTCTCCTTGACCGCCGCTCGCCTCAGAAGCCCGACGACGCTCTTCAGGTCGGCCGGGCTGATGAGCCGGATGAGCCCGACGTAGATGACGATGCCGGCGGCGATGGATCCGGCCAGGGCCGCGGCGCGGACGACGAAGTCCGACCCGTCGACATGGAGCAGGGGCCAGGCCAGGCGCAGCGCGACCCCCATGATCGCCGCGGCGGCGGCGGATTTCGCCGCCGGGACCAGCCAGCGGCCCGTCCCCGTCGCGCCGACCTTGCGCTCGAGCCAGACGAGGAGCAGGACAAAGTTGAGCATCTGGGAGAGCGATAACGATAGGGCCAATCCTCCGACCCTGAGGGAGCGCATCAGAAAAAGGGACGCCGCGGTGTTCACGATCATGACGATGATCCCGATGGCCACGGGCGTCCGGGTGTCCTTGAGGGAAAAGAACGCCGGCGCCACAACCTTGACCCCCGAAACGAATGGCAGGCCGATCGCGAAAAAGAGGAGGCAAAAAGATGAGACGGCCGTCGAGCCGCTGTCGAATCGGCCCCGCTCGAAGAGCGTGCGCATGATCGGGGCGTTGAGGGCCATGAGCCCGGCCGCGGCCGGGAAGCTGACGACGGCGGCGAGCTTGAGCGAGAATCCCAGGGTCTTCTTGAGCTCACCGATGTCGCGGGCCGCGACCTGCTCGGAGAAGGCCGGGAGGAGGGCGGCGGCCAGGGCGATCGAGAAAAGCCCCAGCGTCAGCTCCTCGATGCGGGAGGCGTAATAGAGCGCCGAGGCGCTCCCCTCTTCGAGGCCGGAGGCGATCATCCGGCTCAGGGCGAAGTTGATCTGGTAGACGCTCGCCCCGAAGATCCCGGGCGCCATGAGCCGCCCGACACGGCGGACCGTCGGGTCGCGGAAGGACACGCCGAAGGTGAAGCGCATACCCTCCTTCCACAGGAACGGGACCTGGATGGCGAGCTGGAGGATGCCGCCGATGACGACGCCGGCGGCGAAGACGAGCGCCGGGTCCCGGGCGTCCCGGGCCCAGCCGGTCACGGCGGCGATGATGGCGACGTTGAACAGGATGGACGTCGAGGCCGGGACGAAGAATCGGCCGAAGGAGTTCAGGATGCCGCTCGCGAGGGCGGCCAGCGTGATGAAGAAGAGATAAGGGAACATGACCCGGGTCATGAAGATCGTCAGGCCCCACTTCCCGGCGACATCGCCGAAGCCGAAAGCGATGACCTTGACCAACCCGGGCGCGAAGAGAATGCCCAGGACGGTCGTGACGGCCATGACCAGCGCGAGGTCCCAGAAGAAGACGTTGGCGAAGCGCCACAGCCGTTTTCTGTCCGGGCCGCCCTTGAGCTCGGTGAAGGTCGGGATAAAGGCCGGGGTCATGGCCCCTTCGCCCGTCAGGCGGCGGAAGAGGTTGGGGATGGTGAAGGCGATGGTGAAGGCGTCGGCGCCGGTGCCGGTGCCGAGGAAGTAGGCCTGCAGGAGGTCGCGGACGTAGCCCAGGATCCGGCTGACCATCGTCGGCGCCGCGACGGCGGCCGTGGAACGGATCAGCCGGGTCTTCCGGTCGTCATGTTCCATGGGGAAAGGCGCCCTCCGGGCCCGGCGGCCGTTTGACTTTATAGTCGAGCTATTCTATCATAGGACCCTTTAAAGAGGAGAAAAATATGGCCCGTCACAAATCAGCGATACGGCAGCACCGCCGCAGCCTCCGCCGGAAGGCCGTCAACACCCGGACGAAGTCCGCCCTGAGGACCAAGATGAGGAAGATCCGGGAGGCCATCGAGGCCGAGGACCGCGAGGGCTCGGCCAAGATGCTGCCCGCGCTCTTCAAGACCATCGACACGTCGGTCAAGAAGGGGGCCATCAAGAAGAATACCGGGAGCCGCTACAAATCCCGCCTGAGCCGGCAGGTCGCGCTCCTCAGCTCCAATCCTGCGAAATAATCGTCCTTTTCTTTCTCGCCAGGCAGAATTCCCTCAGGAACGTCTCGAGGAGGATCTTCTCGCCGGCATCCTTTGAGCTCGTCGTCTTGAGCGTCCTGTCGAGCTGCCGGAGCTTGGTCAGGAGGGCGTTGAGCTCGGCCGGTTCGAGCCCCTCCACGACGCCGAAGAAGTTATCGTATTTCCCCCGATAGAGGTCTTCCCAGCTTTTGGAAATGTAGGGGAAGAACCCCTGGAAGATCTGGTCCTTCGTCCGGCTCTTCTCCCGCAGCCACGTCTGGGCGGCGAGGACGTTGCGGAAAAATCCGGCCAGGCGCCCGACGATGACCTCGGACCTCTCGCCTTCGGCGTAAAGCTCGGCGAGGATGGCCGCCCCCTTGGCGAAATCCGTGGCGGCCAGCGCGTCGTCAAGGTCATAGGCTTGATAGCTGCGCTGCCCGGCCGTGGCTTGGTCGACGTCGGCCTCTTCGATGCCCTTTTTATCGCCGACGAACACGGCCAGCTTCGAGATCTCGTTCATCATCAGGCGGAGGTCCTGTCCGAGGAAGTCGAAGAGCCGTCTCCGGGCCCCCTCGGTGAGCGTCTTGCCCAGGGCCCTGGCTTTCTCATCGGCCCGCTTCATCAGGGCGGGGGGGTTGAGCCGCTTCATCTCCATGACCGACATGGCCGTCCTAGGCAGGGATCGGAAGAAGCGGACGAAGGCGTCGTCCCGCCGGACGCGCCCGGCCCGGATGACGACGATGACCGTCCGGGACGGGGGATCGGCGAAATAGTCCTTCAGGATCTCCTGATCGATCGCCGACAGGTACTTGGCCCCCCGGCCCGCCTCCCCTTCGGCGCCGGCCTTCCGGTCCGCTCCCCTGTCGGCGCCGGGCTTGCGCTCGGGCACGCGGACGACGATCGCCCGCCAGGGCTCGAACAGGAACGGGGCGGTCCGGGCCGTGTCGATGACGTCGCGCCATTTCGCCTCATCAAGGTCCATGCGGGTCAGATGGAATTCGCCGCCCGCCGAGGCCGTCAGGACCCGCTCGAGCTCTTCGATGAATTCCTCGGCCAGGCATTCCTCCTCGCCGAAGTAAAGGTAGCCGGCGAGGAGCGAATCCTCGCGGAGGTCGACGGCCACCCTAAAACCCCTCCAGGATGCTGACGACGAGGCTGCGGGCGAATTTTTCCGCGATCTTGTCGATGGCCTCGGTCTGGACGGACTCGAAGCTCGAGCCGGGCGGGACGTCGTATTCCTGTTGGTAGACGAAGACCGGGTTGGCGAACAAAGGCGTGGCCGACGACCTGTCCTTCAGCGTGACCTTGGCCGTCACCGTGATGTTGTACTTGTCGGCCTGGTTCGCGCCGCTGAAGCCGATGGGGTTCGCGGTGAAGCCGGTGATCTCGCCTTCGAGCACGGCGTCCGCGGCGGCCGGATCGGCGCCGATGGCGACCTTGCCGCGGGAGACGAGCTCATTGATGACGGCCCGGGTGAGCTTGACGTCGAGCTCGAACCGCGTCGTCTGGTTCTTGAACATGGGGACGCTCATCGTCTTGATCCGGGGAGGAAGCGAAGACCCGGTGCCGCGCAGGCGGTAGCCGCAGCCCGCGGCGGCGACGATCGCGGCCGTGACGAGGACGGCCGCCGCGGCGGCGGGCCCTCTCGCGGGACGATGGGATCTTGTCATGGTCGGCGCTCTCATGGCCGGCCCGTCAGCTGACGATGCTGACGAGCTTGTTCCTGACCGAGATGACCTTTCGCGGCGGCTTGCCGGCCAGGGCGGCCTGGATCTTGGGCAGGGCCAGGGCGGCCGCCTCGAGCTCGGCATCGGGCAGGTCGGGCACGGCCTCGAACCGGTCCCTGACCTTGCCGTTGACCTGGACGACGACCGTGGCCATCTCCTCGCGGGCCAGGCCGAGGTCGTAGACGGGCCAGGCCGAGAGCATGAGCAGGCCGGCGTGACCTGTCCTCTCCCATAGCTCCTCGGCCAGGTGCGGGGCGAAAGGCGAAAGCAGCCGGACGATGGACTCCAAGGCCAGCCGCAGGGCGTCGCGCCCAGCGGGAGTCCCCCGCAGGGCATCCCGTTCCTTCCGGGTCAGGTTGGTGAGCTCCATGATCGAGCTGATGGCAGTGTTGAGGTGGAAGCGGACGCCGATGTCCTCGGTCACCTTGCGGATGGTCTGGTGCGTCTTCTTGACGACCTGCGAAGCGGCCTCCCCGGCGCCGGCCGGAGCCGCGGCCTCTCCCGCGGGCGCCGCCGCGAAGACGTCGAGATTCTCGAGGACGATCGTCCAAACGCGGATGAGGAACCGGTAGCAGCCCTCGAGCCCCTCTTCGGCCCAGGCGAACTCCTTGTCCGGCGGCGAAGCGAAGAGGATGAACAGGCGAAGGGCGTCGACGCCAAAGCGGACCAGGATCTCGTCCGGGTCGACGATGTTGCCCTTCGATTTGGACATGGCCGAGCCGTCCTTGGTCACCATGCCTTGCGCGAGGTAGTGCGGGAAGGGCTCGGAGATGTCCGTCAGCCCGAAGTCCCGGAGGACCTTGGTGAAGAACCGCGAGTAGATGAGGTGGAGGATGGCGTGTTCGACGCCGCCGATGTAGAGGTCGACGGGCAGCCAGAACTTGGCGGCCGCGGGCCGGAAGGGCAGCGTCGTCTCGCGCGGCGAGCAGTAGCGGAAGAAATACCACGACGAATCGACGAAGGTGTCCATCGTGTCCGTCTCCCGCCGGGCCGGGCCGCCGCACTTCGGGCAGGTCGTCTTGACGAAGCTCTCCAGCCGCTCGAGGGGCGATCCCTCCTCGCCGGTGAGCTTGACGTCGAAGGGCAGCTCGACGGGCAGATCGGCGTCCGGGACGCCGACGATGCCGCAGCGCTCGCAGTGGATCACGGGGATGGGCGTCCCCCAGTACCGCTGCCGTGAGATGCCCCAGTCGCGGAGCCGGAAGATCGTGCTGCGCCGGCCGAAGCCCTTGTCCTCGGCATACTTCCCCATGTCGTCCATGGCCTTGTCCGAGGGCAGTCCCGAGAAGGGGCCGGAATTGACGAGCAATCCGGACGCCTCGAAGACCTCCGCGGGCTCGCCGTCGAAGCGCTCTCCGGCCTGGTCCGGCGGCGCGATGACCGTGCGGACGGGGATGCCGTAGCCCTTGGCGAATTCGAAGTCGCGGGAATCGTGGGCCGGAACGCCCATGATCGCGCCGGTGCCGTAGTCCATCAGGACATAGTTGGCGATCCAGACGGGGACGCGCTCGCCGGTGAAGGGGTTGACCGCTTTCTTCCCGGTGTCGACGCCGTCCTTTTCGGTCTCGCCGATGTCCCGGCGCTTTCGCATCGCGGCGACCGTGCGGGCGACCCAGGCGCCGAGCTCTTTTTCCTTGGGGCCGGCGACGAGGTCGGGGACGATCGGGTGTTCGGCGGAGACGACGAGGAACGTCGCCCCGTAGATCGTGTCGATGCGCGTCGTGAAGACCTCGATCCCCTTGGCGGTCCCCTCGAGCCCGAAGCGAACGTGGGCGCCCGTGCTCCGGCCGATCCAGTTCTTCTGCATCTGGAGGACGTGCTCGGGCCACTTCTGGAGCCCGGCGTGGCCGGAGAGGAGCTCCTCGGCGTAGGCCGTGATCCGCAGGAACCACTGCTCCATCTTCTTCTGGGTGACGGGCGTTTCACAGCGCCAGCAGCCGCCTCCGACGACCTGTTCGTTGGCCAGGACGGTCTGGCACTGCGAGCACCAGTTGACCCAGCTATCCTTGCGGTAGGCCAGGCCGCGCTCGAGCATGCGCAGGAAGATCCACTGGTTCCACTTGTAGTAGTCGGGCAGGCAGGTGTTGACCTCGCGGCCCCAGTCGTAGCTGATGCCCATGCGCTTGAGCTGCGTCCGCATGTGGGCGACGTTGTCGAGGGTCCAGGTCCGCGGGTGGGTGCCGTGCTTGATGGCCGCGTTCTCGGCCGGCATGCCCAGGGCGTCCCAGCCGATGGGGTGGAGGACGTTCGCTCCCGCCATGCGCTTCTGGCGGGCGATGACGTCGCCGATCGAGTAGTTGCGGACGTGGCCCATGTGGATGCGGCCGGAGGGATAGGGGTACATCTCGAGGCAGTAATACTTCGGCTTGGCCGGGTCCTCGCGGGCTTCGAAGGCTTTTTCGTCCTCCCAGGCGCGCTGCCACTTGGCCTCGATAGCGGCAAAGTCGTAGAGCTCGGTCATGGTTCTAAAATCCTCGAAAGAATGGGTTTTCATCTTAGATTCATTCCCCCGTTAAGTCAAGGAAGGCCTCGGGTATCGTCCTCGTTCGCCCCTGAAGCTCCCCTCGCGCGACACGCCGCCTGGTTAAACTTTCCCAAATCGGGCTCGCCAGCCCTCTTCGCCGCACAGCCAGACCTCCCCATCAGCCCCATCAGCACGCCCGGGCTTTGTGCCTATGATCGCTCTACCCAGCCCCGCGGCCTTGCCTTTATCAGGTCGGAATTCGCTAAGATGCGGGGGGCGGCAGGGAGCAGAAGACCGGGATCGATCAGGCATTGACATCGGCTCCGCGCCGGCTTAAGATTCGAAGAAGAGAGGGGCCCAATCGACCAGCTGATCACCCGTCCGTAAAGCGGCGCGTTCTGAAAGCCAATCCTCGGGATTGACCGAGATTTCTTGAGGAGGTCGAGAATGAAAAAAGCCTTAACGCTGGCGCTCATCCTCGCCGTATCGGCCGCCGCGGCCTACGGCCAGAACTGGCTCACGGGGTCGGTCGAGGACGCCCTGGCCAAGGCGAAAGCGCAGAACAAGCTCCTGCTCCTCGATTTCTTCCAGGAAAGCGGCTGAGGGTCCTGCAAACTGCTGGTTCAGCAGTATTACTCCAACGCCGTTTACAGGAAGTTCCTCGAAGACAGCTTCGTGCTTTACCGCGCCTCCCGGGGCTCCAAGACCGGCGATGAGGTGTACAAGAGGTTCAAGGTCGGGGGGACGCCTTTCATCCTTTTCCTCGACGGGGACGGGAATGAGGTCGATTGGATCTATACCTACTCGGCCCCGCCCTCGAAGTTCCACGAGAAGGTCCTGAAGGTCTTCAGGGGCGAGGACACGTTCCGGGCCCTGAACGCGAAGCTCCGGTCCGACCCGAAGAGCGTCCCGCTCCTGATGCAGGTCGCCCGGAAGCATGAGAACCGTTTCGAGACGGATAAGGCCCTGCCGATCTTCGGGGAGATCCTGGCCCTCGATCCCGAGGGCAAAGCCGGGACGACGGAGCACGGCGGAAACGCCGTTCCCTGTGTCGAGTACGCGGATTTCAGGATCGCCTCGGATGCCGGGAACAAGGCGCGAGATCCCGCTCCGTTCCTCGCCTTCGCGGCCCGGCGGCCGGCGAGCCCCCTGGCGCGCGAGGCCTACCGCGCCTGTTCTTTCATGTTCCTCTCCGGCCGGGCCAAAGACGAGGCCTTCCGGTTCTTCGAGGACGGCTTGGCGAGGTTCCCCGGCGATCCGCTCCTGACGTTCTATTACCTGCAGAGGATCGCCCAGGAAAAGGACAACCTCGACCGAGGCATCGCCCTGGCCCGCGAGATGGGAGCCTATGCGTCCCTGAGCGAAATGGCCCAGCGCCTGGGCGCTCAGCTCCTGATGATCAAGGGTGATCCGGATTCGGCGACAGCGATTTACGGGCCGGATTACGTCGACGGACGTCTCTCGAGCGCGGTCAGCGCTCTTCAGAGCTACGCGCAATTCTGGGCCGGCCAGAAGAAGAACATGGACAGCGCGGTCCGGGCGATGGAGCTGGCCATGGACCTTCAGCCCGACAGCTTCTACGCCGCCAATTCGGCCGCGAATTTCTACATCCGCGCGGGACTTCCGGACAAGGCCGATGAGGTCTACGGGCCGGCCTATGCGGAGAAGTACAAGAACGATGCCCAGGCCTTATGCTATTACGCGGACTTCTGGGCCCGTCAGAAGAAGCACCCGGAGAGCCTGTCCGCGGCGGAATCGGCCATCCGGCTGAAGCCCGACGATCCCAATATCCTGCAAATGGCCGCCCGGGCCTTTGTCGCGTGGGACAAGAAGGACCGGGCCCTCGACGTGTACGGCCCTTCGACGCCGGCGAAGATCGGCGACGACGCCATGGGCCTGAACAGCTACGCCTGGTTCTGGGCGGAGCAGGGAGCGAACTTGGAAAGCGCGCTTTCGGCCGCGAAAAGATCGATCGAGCTGGACGATCGGGATTGGACCGAGGACACGCTCGCGGTCATTCTTCTCGGGCTAGGACGGCTCGACGAGGCCCTCGCGGCCGTGAACAAGGCCATGGCCATATCCTCAACCCCCAGCCGCTACAAGGACACGGAAAAAAAGATCAAGGACGCCATCGAGAAGAATAAGGCGGGCAAGTAAAACGCGCACCGGAGGGGCTTCCGGCGAGCCGCCGTACGCCCCTCCCGCCACGATTTCGCTCATTCGGGCGTGGCGTTCGCCGGGATGAATGGCTATACTGGGGGGAGCGAAAACGCCGATGAGCAGACTCGAGGTGCGCGGGCTTTCCGCGGGATACGAGGACGGATTCGTCATCCGCGACATCTCGCTGGCGGTCGAGCCGGGGGAATTCATCGCCATTCTCGGCCGCAACGGCTCGGGGAAGAGCACGCTGATCAAGGCCGTCCAGAATCTGCTGGACAATGTCCGGGGCACGGTCGTCTGCGGAGGCGAGGACGTCTTCCGGATGGGCCCGCGGCGGCTGGCCGCGGAGATCGCCTACGTCCCCCAGCTGGCCGAGCCCATCTTCGAGTACACGGCCGAGGAGATCGTCCTCATGGGACGGTTCGCGCGGCAGGGCCGCTTCGAGAGGGCCTCGAGCGAGGATGAGGCGGCCGTGGCCGAGGCCTTGCGCCTGACGGAGGTCGGGGGCTTCGGAGGGAAGCGGCTCTCGCAGCTGAGCGGCGGCGAGCGGCAGAGGGTCTTCATCGCCCGCGCCCTGGCCCAGGACACGCCCTTGCTGCTGCTCGACGAGCCCAGCCTGCACCTCGATATCAGCTACCAGGCGGAGGTCTACGGCATCCTCAAGGACCTCCAGACGCGGCGGGGGAAGACCATCATCGCGGCCGAACACAACGTCAACCTCGCCGCGGCCTACGCGGAGCGGATGGTCTTCCTCAAGGACGGCGCTATCGCCGCCGAGGGTACGCCCGCGGCGACGGTCACGGCCGCGAACATCCTCTCGATCTTCGGCGCCGACGTCGACATCCGCGGGAACGCCCGGACGGGCCTGCCCGAGATCTCGCTGGCGGGCGCGGAGAGGCAGCCGTGAGAAGGCCGGCGATCGGGCATGGGGACATGTACCCTCGGTACGTGTCCCCCTTTTTGGCGGCGCTCTCTCTGCTTCTGATGTCGGCTTCGGCAGTCCCCCAGGTCATCAAGGACGATCTCGGACGTCCGTTCCCGCTTCCGGCCCGGGTGCCGGAGCGCATCGTCTCCATGGCTCCGAACATCACCGAGATCCTGTTCGCTCTCGGCCTCGGCGGACGGGTCGTCGGCGTGACCCGGTTCTGCGACTGGCCCCCCGAAGCGGCCGCCATCCCCAAGATCGGCGGTCTCATCGATCCGAACATCGAGGTCATCCGGTCGCTCGATCCGGACCTCGTCATCGCGTTCCGGGGAAATCCGCTCAGGCTCGTCGAACGGGCGCGCAAGCTCGGGCTGCCCGTGTTCGTTCTCGACATCGGCGAGGACCTCGATGAGCTCTTCCCTCTTATCGAAAGGATCGGCCGGGTCACGCTGACGGAAGCCCGGGCGGCCGATCTGACCGCCGGCCTCCGAAGCAGGGTCGACGCCGTCGATGCCGGCCTCCGGGGGATGGTGTCGCGGCCCAAGGTCTTCGCCCTCCTCTACGGTCAGGGACTCTGGACTTGCGGCGGGGAGAGCTACCTCGACAACCTCATCGCCCGGGCCGGCGGTGTGAACGTCGCCGCTTCCCTGCCCAAGAAATGGGCCCTCTACAAGCGCGAGCGGATCATCAAGGACGACCCGGACGCCGTCTTCATCCTGGCCCGCACGGCGGCCGATTTCACTTCGGGACGCGACCGGCTGGCGCGCACGCCGGGAATGGTCGGGGTCACGGCCGTGCGGACCGGCCGGATCTTCGAGCTCGACGAGAACGCGGCCAGCCGCTTCGGGCCGAGGCTCGTCGACGTCCTGGTCCGGATGGCAACCCTCCTTCACCCCGAAAAGCTCGGAGGGCGGACATGAGCCGGAAGGCTGGCCGCAGGCTCTTCTGGGCGGTGTCCCTATTTTTATGCCTGGCCGGGTTTTTCCTCTCCGTCCTGACCGGTCCCGTCCGGACGACCCCCGGCGATCTCATCAACTTTGTCAAGGCCCCTGACCGCGTCCTTTCGGCCATCTTCATCGATCTGAGGCTGTCGAGGGCGGTCCTGGCCTTCCTCGTCGGCGCGGCATTGGCCTTGTCCGGGGCCATCCTCCAGGGTTACTTTCGCAATCCGATGGCCGATCCTTTTGTGGTCGGCGTTTCGTCGGGGGCGGCGCTCGGGGCCGTCATCGCGACGGCCGTCGGCTTCGAGGCCGCGGCCTTCGGTTTCAGCGGCCCCGGTCTGCTGGCGTTTCTTTCCGGACTGGGCATCGTCTCGCTCGTTTATGCCCTATCCCTGCGGCGCGGCGGTTTCAAGGTCGAGACGATCCTCCTGACCGGCATCGCCGCCGGCGCGCTCGCCTCGTCCCTGACCTCGTTTTTCCTCTTCATGCGCTCGGATTCCTACGACCAGGCCGTCTTCTGGCTTCTCGGAAGCTTCCAGCTCGCAGAATGGGGCCAAGCCGCGACGATCGCGCCCTGGGTCGTCCTGTGCCTTCTGGCGTCGGTCTGGCTGGCCCGGGACATGGACCTCCTCGCTCTGGGCGACGAGTCGGCCCAGGCCCTCGGCAGCCCGGTCCGGCGCGTCCGCAAGGCGTTCCTGGCCATGTCGGCGCTTCTCGCCGCGCTCTCGGTGGCCGTGAGCGGGATCATCGGCTTTGTCGGCCTCGTCGTTCCCCACTGGGTCCGCATCCTCATCGGCCCCGGCCACCGCGCCCTCTTCCTGTCCTCCGCCCTGGCCGGAGGGACGTTCCTTCTCTATTGCGATCTCCTGGCCCGCACCCTCCTCCCCGCCGAACTCCCCATCGGCGTCATCACCGCCGCCGTCGGCGCCCCGTTCTTCCTCTACCTGCTCCACAAGAAGCGCTAACGGGAAGACCTCCGCTACGGGCGGCCGCAAGGCAAAAACATATCGGTATGAGCGTGCAAGGACCGCTCGCAGGGGCGATGCCCGGAGGAGGGCGTGGGAGGGCCGAAGCGGGCACGGTTGGCAGACGGGGCAGATCTGGGAAAATGGGGACGCTTCTATTTTTCTCGATGATCGGTTATTCGAAAAATAGAAGCGTCCCCATTTTCCCGCCCCGTCTGACAGAGCGAGGCCCGGATCCGAGCTGGTTTGGCTCGCTGGGCCAAACCAGCGACCCGACGGAGTGGCGCGCCCCGAGGTAGCGGTCCTTGAAGCGAATGGAGCGGGATTTCGTCAGGTATGCCGGCTAGGAACCGTATCGGCCCGCGGGCCGTATGATAGAGTGAGGATCCATGGACTTTTTCTTCGTCCGCGATTACCGCCACCGCCCCCGCTTCTTCTCGGCCGGCCCCCTCGGCCCGCTCCCGGCGGACTTCTCGAAGACACGAGAGGTCTGGGAGAAGGCCAAGAAGAAGGTCACCAGCCTCAATCCCCGTACCCTCCTGCAGGAACAGGCCTTCGAACACGGAGGCCGGCCCGGCGAGGGCCCGCTTCGCATCCTCCACTCGGGCCATTTCGATGACCGGGCGGTGCGGACGCGGCTGTCCCTCTTCCTGCGGCGCCACCAGACCCGCCACATCGTCATCCTGGCCGGCGAGGCCGTCATCGTCCCGGTCACGGGGCTGGCCGCGCTCCTGCCCGGCCCGAACATCATCTTCTATGTGCTGGCCATCCTGATGGTCATCCAATGGCAGGCCCTGCGCGGCATCGCCCGCATCCTTCGCCGGGACCACGAGTTCGTCGTCGACCCCCTCCTCGCGGAGTGGGAGGAGGCGGTCGAGGCCCGCGACGAAGCCCGCTTTCCGGAGCTCCTGGAGCGGATCGGGAAGGTCCACGGCCTTCCCTCCCCGCGTAAGCTGCTCTGGAAATAGCGCAAATTGACAATTTCCCCCGATTGCCTTAGGGTATAGGTAACATGACGCTAACCCTGAATCAGGTCCTCGGGATCATCCTGACCGTGGCGGCCGTGGTCGCCGTCACCTTTCTCGCGATGTTCCTGAACCAGCTCCGCAAGACCGCCCGGGAAGGCGAAAAGACCCTGGTCAAGGTCCAGGAGACGATGGACGGGCTGAAGGTGATCGAAGCCAAGATGAACGCCAGCCTGGACAACGTCGGGGAGGTCCTGGCCGTCTCGAAGAAAGCGGTGTCCGGCCTCTCGGAGATCGCCTTCTTCCTCACGACCCGGGTCATCAGGCCGTCGGCGAAGTTCTGGCCATTCCTATTCCCGCTGGTCCGCCTCGGCCTCCAACAGATGAAGAAGAGAAAGGAGAAGAAGGATGGGTGACACAAAAGACAGCCATTTCTGGGATTCCCTGCTGACGTTCGTGGCCGGCGCCGCGACGGGCTTTATCGTCGGCATCCTCGTCGCTCCCGCGAGCGGCAAAGAGACGCGGAAGAAGATCAAGGACCAGGCCGCCAAGACCGGCGAAGCGGCCAAGGAAGGCTACGAGAAGATCTCCAAGGAAGCCGAAAAGGGCATCCGCATGGTCAAGGAAAAGACCGGCGAAGGCGTCGACGCCATCCGCGATTTCATCGAGAAGAAACGAGAAGAGCTGCAGAAGGCCGAGGAGAAGAAATAGGCCCTCGGATCGACCTATTCGTGGCGGGCGGCGCCACAAGCCCTTCTTGACGGTCTCGAGATCGCCCGCGATGAGGAACCATAAAGCCATGACGACCAGATGCCGTTGTATCTCCGCCGCCCTCGCCGTCGCCGTCCTGGTCTCGCTCCCCCCTGCGGCCCGATCGGTCGACACGAAGACGGCCCGGCGCATCGACGCGGAGATCGAGAAGAACAAGGCCGAGATCGTCAAGATCCGGCGCTTCATCCATATGAACCCCGAGCTCGGTAACCGCGAGGTCGAGACGGCCCGCCTCATCGCCGCCAAGCTCCGGCCCCTCGGCTTCGAGATCCGGACCGGCGTCGCCAAGACCGGCGTCGTGGCCGTCCTCAGGGGCGGTCAGGCCGGTCCCGCGGTCGCGATCCGGGCCGACATGGACGCGCTGCCGGTCCAGGAGACGACCGGGCTCCCCTACAAGTCCTTGAACCCCGGCATCATGCACGCCTGCGGCCACGACGTCCACAGCGCGATCGTCCTGGGGACGGCGCTCGTCCTGCACGAGATCAAGGACTCCATCAAGGGGACGGTGACCTTCCTCTTCCAGCCGGCCGAGGAGGGCGCGCCGGAGGGAGAAGAAGGGGGAGCCGACCTCATGGTCCGGGAAGGGGCTCTCGACAACCCCCCCGCGGCCGCAGTGTTCGGATTCCACGTCTGGCCTGAGGCGACCGGCCGGGTTTTCATCGCCCCGGGCAACGTGACCGCCGCGGCGGACAGCTTCTCCATCACCGTCAAGGGCAAGAGCGCCCACGGCGCCCGGCCCCACGAAGGCCTGGACGCCATCGTGATCGCCGCCGAGATCGTCACCGCGCTCCAGACGATCGTCAGCCGGGCCTCTGACCCGACCGACCCGGCCGTCCTGACCGTCGGCACGATCGCAGGCGGCTCCCGCCGCAACATCATCGCCGACCGCGTCACCCTCGAAGGGACGATCCGGACGCTGAGCGAGGCGAACCGCAAGAAGGTCCCACAGCTCGTCGAAAGCATCGTCAAGAACATCACCGAGATCTACGGCGCGGGCTATCAATATGAGTATAAACCGGGCAATCCGTCCGTCTTTAATAATCCGGAGCTGACCTCGGCCATGATGCCGACGTTCGTCCGGCTCCTGGGGAAAGACAAGGTCGTCGAGTGGAAGCCGCAGATGATCGCCGAGGACTTCGCCTTCCTGGCCCGGAAGGCCCCCGGGCTCTACTTCTTCCTGGGCGTCAGGGGCCCGGGCCAGCCGGCGGCGCCGCTCCACAGCCCGAACTTCAGCCCCGACGAGAATGCGATCCCCCTGGGGGTGCGGATCATGACGCACCTCGTGCTCGATGCCCTCGAGGGGCAGAGCGCCCTCGCCTCGGTCCGGCAAGAGATCTAAGAACCAGCCCCTTCCCCTTCGTTTTTCTCACGTCCGCGCTGGGCCTCGGCACCGCCGCATCGGAGGCTCTGTCCCTCCCGGCGCTTCCCGCATGGAGCCTGGCCACGGCCTGTATCGCGGCGGCTTGGGCGTTCTACGCGCGCCGCGTCGACCGGGCGGCCGCCGTCGCCGCGATCGTCTCGGTCGCCTTTCTGGGCGCCGCCCGTTTCTCCGTCTATGACAGGGCCTATCAGGCCAATCCGCTCCACACCCTCGCGGCGGATGGCTACGTCGACGTGGCCGGCCGCCTCTACCGGTCCCCGGGCCGCGAGCCCGACCGGGACGTCCTCTTCGTCAGCGTCCGGACCGTGACGGCCGGAGGAGAGGAGAAATCCGTTCGCGGCCGGGTCCGGCTGGGCGTGCCGTTCGTCAGGGCGACGCGCCGCCGCCTCGATTACCTCGCCGGGGACCGCATCAGGGCCTCGGTCCGGCTGAGCTCCGGGGGCTCCTTCAGGAATTTCGGGGCCTTTTCATACGAACGCTACCTTCAGACCCTGGGCATCCACCGCCGCGGCTCGACGAAGTCCCCTCTCCTCGTGGCCCGCATATCCCCCGCCCCGGCCGGATCAGTCCGGGCCCGGGTGTCGCGCGTCCGCCGGAGCATCCAGACCGCGCTCGAAAGAACGTTCCCGGCCCCTGACGGAAAGGACATCTCTCCCACAGGGGCCGTGCTCGAGGCTCTGCTCCTCGGCGAGGACGGCCGGCTGGACGAGCCGACCGTCGAGAACCTCCAAAAAACGGGCCTCTATCACCTCTTCGCCATCTCGGGCGGGCACATCGCCATCATCAACTTGCTGCTCTTCTCGCTCTTCCGCCTCGTCCGCCTGTCACGGCGGACGTCGAGCCTGGCCCTGGGCGTCTTTCTCGTCTTTTACACCGCTCTTGTCGAGGGCAGCCCGTCCGTCCTCCGGGCCACGCTCATGACCCTGGCCTTCCTCGGCGGGCGGCTTCTCTGGAAGGACGTCCACGTCCTGAACACGATCGCGGCCAGCGCCTTCGCCCTCCTCCTCGCCAATCCCGCCAGCCTCTTCGACATCGGGTTCCAGCTGACATACGCCGCGACGCTGACCATCATCCTCTTCACGCCGCCCCTGCTCGCGAAGATGCCGCGCCTGCCGCTCAAGACGGCCGAGCTCGCCGGCCTGTCCGTCACCGCGGCGCTCGGCGCCTCGCCGATCGTCGCCCGAAGCTTCAACCGTATCGCTTTCTCCTCCCTCATCCTGAATTTTCCGGCCATCCCCCTCGTCGGGCTGATCATGGGCGTCGGCTATGCGTTCCTGCCTTTCGCGGCGGCCTTCCCGGGCGCGGCGGCGCCGCCGGCCGCGCTTCTGAGGCTGCTCGTCGCCGTCTTTGCCCTGATCTCCCATTCTCTCGACGCCTTTCCCTTCCTGTCCTTCCGCGTCCCGACGCCGCCCGCCGCGCTCTTCTGGGGCTATTACATCGCCCTGGGCCTCATCCTCGTCCGGCCGCGGTCCCGCTTCCAGCGTCCGGCCGTTTGCTCGGCGTTCGCGCTGTGCCTCGCCCTTCTCGTTTTCTCTCCGTTCAGGCGGGCCTCCCCCGCGCTCCGGGTCACCATGATCGACGTTGGGCAAGGCGAATCCCTCCTTATCGAATTCCCCGGCCGCCGGGTCATGCTCATCGACGGCGGCGGGCTCGCCGGAAGCTCGTTCGACGTCGGGGAGAGGGTCGTTTCCCCGGTCCTCTGGCGCAAGGGGATCAAGCGCATCGACTATCTGGTCCTGACCCATGCGCATCCCGATCACCTCAGCGGGCTCCTGGCCGTCGCCCGGAACTTCCGGATCGGCGAGTTCTGGGAGGGATGGCCCGCCCCCGAGGAAGGGATTTATGCGGCCTTTATCCGCTCATTAAGGCCAGGGACCGTCCGTCGCCGGTGCGGCCTCGGGACCCATTTTGAAGAAGGCCCCGTCGCGATCGACGTCCTCCACCCCCCTCGCGCGGCCGAGCGGGCCGGACCCGTCCCGGCGGCGAACGAGAGCTCGCTCGTGATGAGGATGACCATGGCCGGAGCGTCCTTCCTCTTCATGGGCGATACCGGCCGGGATACGGAGAGGGCCCTCATCGACGCGGGCTTCGACCTCGAAAGCGACGTGCTTAAGGCCGGGCACCACGGCAGCGCCGGTTCGACGTCTGCGGAATTCCTGGCCGCCGTCAGGCCCCGCGTCGTTCTCGTTTCCGCCGGAGAGGCGAACACCTACGGGTTCCCCAGCCCGGCGTTCCTCTCCCGATGCGGCGAGGCCGGCGCCGAGGTCCTCCGCACGGACGTCGACGGCGCGGTCGAGATCCGGACCGACGGCCTCGAGCTCGAAGTCCGGTCCGCCGCGGCCCGGAAGCCCCGGGAGAACCCGGACTTCCGTTTGACACGTACGACTAAATCCATGATAATCGCGGTAGACTAGAGGAGCGGCAAGAGTCATGCATAAGAAAAGATTGGTGGCGTTTCTCTTTCTCCCCCTGGTCCTGGCGTCCTTCCTCCAGTCCCAGAGCCTGGCCGATCTGGCCAAGAAGGAAAAGGCGCGCCGGGCCGCCCTGAAAGGCAAGGGGGCCGCGGTGGTCACAACGGCCGATCTGACCAAGGTCAAGAAGCGGCCGGCCGTCGAATCGTCGGGGCAGGAACAGGCCACGGAGGCGGGCGCCGAGGCCGTGGAAGGGCAGGCCAAGGAAGGCGTGACCCCGCCCGCGACGGGGGCCGAGGCCGAAAAGCCCGCCGAAGAGACGCCGCCCGCGGAAGCCGCCCCGCAATCGGCGCAGGACGTCCAGAAGAAGCAGAACGAGCTGGCCGAGATCGCCCAGCAGAAGGCCGAGATGGTCGACCTTCTGACGATAAAGATGAACGCCCTCTACCAGGAATTCTACGGTCTCGACAACCTGAAATCCCGCGAGATGGTCCAGCTCCAGATCAGCGACACCTACGACAAGCTCCTCAAGGCCGAGACCGAATCCGCCAAGGCCAAGAAGGACCTCGAGGATTTCCTGGCCCAGGCGAAAAAGGACCAGTCCCCGGCGATCTGGATCAAGTAGTGGATCCCGTCCGTTCCGGCAAGCGAGCGCCGCACCAGCTCCGGCCCCACAAGATCAGCATCGACACTCTCGATTTCGCCGACGGCTCGGCCTTCATCGAGGTCGGGCGAACGCGCGTCCTGGCCGCGGCGACGATCGACGAGCGCGTGCCGCCGTTCCTCCGGGGCACCGGCCAAGGCTGGATCACCGCCGAATACGCCATGCTGCCCCGGGCGACAACGGAGCGGACGCCCCGCGAGCGGGTGGCCGGCCGCATCTCGGGACGGACCCAGGAGATCCAGCGCCTCGTCGGCCGCGCCCTGCGGGCGGTGACGGACCTGCGCGCCCTCGGCGAAAGGCAGATCATCATCGACTGCGACGTCATCCAGGCCGACGGCGGAACGCGCGCGGCCTCGGTCACGGCCGGCTGCGTCGCGCTGGGCCTGGCCCTCAAGAAGATGATCGACCAGGGCCTCATCGACCACATGCCCCTCCGCCATCTTGTCGCCGGGGTGAGCGTCGGCATCGTCAAGGGCCGGGCGCTCGTCGACCTCGACTACTCGGAAGACTGCCAGGCCGACCTCGACATGAACGTCATCGAAACCGACCGGGGCGAGCTCGTCGAGGTCCAAGCCGGGGCGGAGAAGTGCCCCTTCTCGCGGAAGGAGCTGCTCGGGCTCCTCAAGCTGGCCGACCGGGGCGTCGCCAAGATCATCAAGCTGCAGAAGGAAACGCTCAAGAAGAAGAGCATCCTGTTCATGGCCTACGGCTATAAGGAAAAGCCGAACTCGGGGACATGACCCATTTCTCTTGAAATGGGATCGTGTCCCCTGGATTTGTGTCGAGCCGAGCTCTCTCGGATCGGCTTGACAACCTTCCCTCTTAATCAATAGAATCAAAGCCTCAGTAGAGGTCTTTTCTTCGAATTTTTCCCCTCATCCTGGGGAGTCCAACCGAGGAGGTCTTCATGCCAATGACATCCTGGCTCATCATCGCCGGCGCCATCATCGCCTTCTTCGCCCTCGTTATCCTGGTCCTGGCCCTGCGTTACCGCAAGGTCGGGCCGAACGAGGCCCTCATCATCGCCGGGGGCCGCAAGCACACCATCACCCTGGCCGATGGGACGACGCGGAAGGTCGGCTACCGCTACCGCCTCGGCGGCGGCGTCTTCGTCTGGCCCGGGATGGAAAAGGTCTATGTCCTCCCCATGGACATCATCCCCGTGACCATCCGCACGCCCGAGGTCCTGACCCACGGCGGCGTTCCGATCATGGCCGAGGCCTCGGCTCAGATCAAGATCGGCTCGTCCGATGAGGCCATCCACCTCGCCGCCGAGCAATTCCTGGGGATCGGGCGCGAGGGCGTCCGCGACGTGGCCGTCAACGTCCTCGAAGGCAAGGTCCGCGAGGTCATCGGCGGCATGTCGGTCGAGGAGATCTACCGCGGCCGCCAGGAGTTCTCCAACCGGGTCGTCGCCGCCGTGAAAGCCGACTTCGCGCGGATGGGCCTGGTCATGCTCTCCTTCGCCCTCAAGGACATCAGCGACACGCAGGGGTACATCGATTCCCTGAGCAAGCCCCAGATCGCCGCCGCCAAGCGCGACGCGTCCATCGCCCAGGCCGAGACCGAGAAGGAATCGATCATCAAGTCGTCCCAGGCCCGCAAAGAGGCCGAGGTGGCCCGCCTCCAGGCCGAGGCCCTCATCGCCAAGGCCCAGTGGGAGAACGAGGCCAAGAAGGCCGAATCCCAAGTCTTCGTCAACACCAAGAAGGCCCAGGCCGATTTCTCCTACGAGCTCGAGCGCAACCGGATCGGCCAGGACCTGAAGAAGGAAGAGGCCAAGGTCAAGCAGGTCGAGAAAGAAGAGGCCATCAAGACCGAGCAGCTCGAGATCGCCCGCAAGGAGCGGGAGCTCGAAGCGACCGTCATCAAGCCGGCCGACGCCCGGAAATATCAGATCAAGGCCGAAGCCGAGGCTGAAGAATTCAGGATCACCGCCGAGGCCAGGGGCAAATCCGAAGCCATGAAGCTCGAGGGCCTGGCCGAGGCCGACGAGATCCGGGCCAAGGGCGGCGCCGAGGCCGAGGCCATGATGAAGAAGGCCCAGGCCTGGGAGAAGTACACCCAGGCCGCCGTCCTCGATACCTACATCAAAGCCCTGCCCGAGCTGGCCAGGGCCGTGTCGGAGCCCCTGTCCAAGGTCGACAAGATCATCATCGTCGGCGGGGACAAGGAGCTCGGCACGACCAAGATCACGGCCCAAGTGGCCCAGGTCCTGGCCCAGATGCCCGACGTTGTCAAGTCGCTGACCGGGGCCGACATCCGCGATTTCCTCAAAGCCAAGCTCTCCCCCGAGGCCAAAGACGCGAAGAAGTGAGCGCCCGGCGGGGCGTCGAGGCAGGTGAACCATGATCTCTGAAAAAGTCCAGCGCATCGGCGCCTCCCCCACCCTGAAGATCTCGGCCAGGGCCAAGGCCATGAAGGCCGAGGGCATCGACGTCATCGATCTCAGCGTCGGCGAGCCGGATTTCCCCACGCCGGAGAACATCAAGGAGGCCGGGATCAAGGCCATCCGCGACAACTTCACGAAATACACGGTGAGCGACGGCATCCTGTCCCTGCGCCAGGCCATCGCCAAGCGTCTCAAGGAGGACGCCGGCCTCGAGTACCCCCCGAAGCAGATCATCGTCTCGGCCGGGGCGAAGAGCTCCCTCTTCCATCTCGTCCAGGCCCTGGTCGACGAGGGCGAAGAGGTCATCGTGCCGGCCCCCTACTGGGTAACCTACCCCGAGTGCGTCGCCTTGGCCAAAGGCAAGGCCGTCATCGTCCGGACGCGGGAAGAGGACGGGTTTCTGCTGACCCCCGAGGCGCTCAAGGCCTCGATCTCGCCGGCGACAAAGGCCATTATCCTCAATAACCCCTCCAACCCGACCGGAGGCGCCTACACGAAGGAACAGCTGCTGGCGCTGGCCGAGGTCATCAAGGGCGAGGACGTCTACGTCATCGCCGACGAGATCTACGCCAGCCTCGTCTACGACGACTTCAAATTCACGAGCTTCGCCGCGCTCGGCGAAGACATCAGGAAGAAGACCATCGTCATCAACGGGGTGTCCAAGTCCTATTCGATGACCGGCTGGCGGATCGGCTTCGCCGCCGGGCCGGCCGAGGTCATCGACGGCATGTCCAAGATCCAGAGCCACACGACCTCGAACGCCTGCTCGATCGCCCAGAAAGCCGCCCTCGAAGCCTACGAAGGTCCCCAGTACGAGGTCCAGAAGATGGTCGCCGAGTTCCAGCGGCGCCGCAACTACTGCCTGATGCGGCTGGCCACGGTCCAGGGGATGTCCTGCTTCAAGCCGCAGGGCGCATTCTACCTCTTCCCCAACGTCAAGTCGTTCTACGACAAGGAGGCGAACGGGGCCAAGATCCGCAACTCCTACGGCATGGCCTACTACCTCCTCAAGGAAGCTCGCGTGGCCATCGTTCCCGGCGACGCCTTCGGGGCGGACGACCATATCCGGCTGTCCTACGCGACCTCGATGACCAACCTCGAGAAGAGCATGGACCGGATCGTCGAAGCCCTCGGCCGGCTCAAGACGGCCAAGAAGGTCAAGCGCGTCGCCTTGAGCAACGCCGTGACCCGGGTGAAAAAGACCGTCCCCGTCGACGTCGTGGCCGACGCCCGGATGCGCGACGCCCTGGTCGCGGAAATGGAAAGCCACCTGGGTTTCGAGGGCCGCTACGAGTGGAACGCCCGCATCGGCGGCGCCGTCATCCAGCTCCGGACCAACGTCGCCCACCTCAACGATTTCTGGATCGAAAACTTCCCGCCGGCCCCGGGAGAGGCCGACGTCAAGCCGCACGGGGTCATCTACGCCGTCGACGGCATCGCCGGGCGCGAGCCGCGCGGCTTCTATCACGAGGCGACCCAGACCGGCGTCCTGGCCAACACCGACCTGTACGCGTCGCTCCGCGGCCTGGCCATCGGCCTGGCCATGGACATCGCCGCGAGGACGGGCGGGGCGGGGGCTTCGGGCGCGGTGCGGGGCATGTCCGCCGACATCGACGGCAACGGCCTCATCCTCGTCGGCCCCCCGGGCACGAAAAAAACCGAGCTTTTCTTCGAGCTGCTGGCCGACCCCCGCTTCAAGCTCCATACGAATGACGTCGCCTTCGTCGAGATCGCCGCGGGCCGGGCCGCGGCCGACCGCATCGAGCGGAAGCTCTACATGCCGACGGCGGCCGCCGAGCTCGACCGCCGGCTGGCCCCCCTCTTCGACCGCGGCAAATGTGAGAACGTCACCCTCCGCAAGGAGGACTGCCAGGACCTGGAATGTCAGAGGGCCGACGACTGCCGCCTCGACAGGGGCTCAGCCTACTGCTACAGGGCCGCCAAAGAGGCCCACGCCCTCCTCGATCCGGCCTGGCTCGGCGGTCCGGCCGCCGCGGCGAAGAGGACGAACCTCAGGTGGCTCGTCCTTCTCAGGAACGACGCGACATCGCCGGCCGTCATCGAGCTTTCGAAGGACGAGGCCCTGCGGACCCTCGAGGCCGGGGAGGCGGCCGGGGCCAAGAAGGCCCTGAGCGGCGGCAGGCCCCAGCCCTATTACAACCCTCATCTTCTCGGGGTGACGCCGGAGAAGCTCGAGGCCCAGAGGGCTTTTTTCGGCCGGCTCCTCGATTCGGCGCGGTGCGTCCTCTTCAACAGCGGGGTCGGCGGGGCCGACAAGCTGAAAGAGCTCGTTTCAAGCGGGCGCTGAGCCCTTGGGACGGGCCCACCGGGCGGCTAGCCATTCGAGGTGAGGTCCCTCCTCGCAAAATCACCCATCTCTTCACCAGCCGAGATGATTGTCCAGGCAAAGGCGGCGCCGGATAATGCGATACGGCGGAATAGCCACGGGGGCCGCCTTGAATAGCGACTGACTATGCTATATTAAGAGAGGAAAATCGAGACAGACAGAGGCAAAATCCATGAAGAAACCCCCCTCCAATCGCCAAGCGGCCCGGGGATTCACCCTGATCGAGATCATCATCGTCATCGGTATCATGGGGATCTTCATGGTCGTCTCCTACCCGAGCGTCATGAACACGCTGGCCTCACGGAACCTCGATAACTCGACCCGGCAGATCCAGACCTATCTCCAGCAGACCAAGCTCCGGGCCGTCGATACGAAGATCGTCCATCGCGTCCGCTTCTACCGGGCCGACGGGGGCTATTGGGTTTACGAGATGGAGCGCCTCCAGATGGACGGCGCCTGGGTGCGGGTCGAAGGCCCTCCCCGCAAGACCATTTCCGACCAGTTCAACGTCACCATGTCCCTGCCGGCCTCCGGCTCGGACCATATCGCCATCTTTTCCCCCGTCGGGGCCGTCGCCAACTTCACCGTCGGCCAGAACGAGATCGTCCTGCAGAGCCCCAAGCTCGACCGGCCGGGGCAGATGGACGAGCGGGCCATCAGCCTGTTCATGGGCGGGTCGATCCACTACGCCAGGAGAAAGAGCACCTGAAATGAAAAGAAAGAAAAGCGAGCGCGGTTTCAGCCTCATGGAGGTCCTGGTCGGGATCTTCCTCGTCGGCGTTGCCGTCATCGGCCTGGCCCAGGTCTTCCTGGTCGCGGTGACCAACAACCTCAGGGCCGACCGCATCGCCAACGCGACCTTCCTGGCCCAGCAGCAGATCGATTGGCTCCGCGGCTTCACCCTGGACGAGCTGATGGCCTACGGCGGGACGACCCTCGAATCGCGCGACGAGATCCTCGACCTCAACCTGGACGGGACGAACGACTACCGCCGGATCACGGAGTTCCGCATCGCCGGCGATACGTTCCAGGTCCTCATCCACGTCTATTCGGCCGAGAAGCTCGGCGTCCCGTCCCCGGCCGAGCTGCTGGCGGACCCCGCCGTCCATCGTCCGAAGGCCATGATCACGACGATCATCACCCGATAAAGGAGCACGAGCGTGAGAACCCCAACGATCTCCTCGCGGAAGAGGGCCGCCGGCTTCACCATGATCGAGCTCCTCGTCGGCAGCGCCGTCATGCTCGTCGCGGTCCTCGGGGCCCTGTTCATCTATGCGCGCAGCAACAAGGTCTCCGTCGAACAGCAGATGGTCACCGAGGTCCAGAACGACGTCCGATCGTCGATCTTCTTCCTCAGCCGGGACCTCCGCATGGCCGGGGCCGGGCTGCCCGAGGAGTTCTCCAGCCATTTCCTCGAGGCGGAGGACAACGAGGACCAAGGCGGAGGAGAAGTCCTGCCCGACCGGGTGATGATCATGGGCAACATCGAAGACCCGCTCAACCTCCCGCTCCGGGATTACCAGGGCTCTTCGGCCACTCTCGACATCGAGGATTTCAGCTTCGAGCAGTACTCTTACCCCGACATCTTCTATGAGAATAAGTTCGTTCTTGTCCTGCCGAACCCGGAATCGATGTGCCGCGCCGGAGAAGTCCGGGTCGTCACCCAAGTCCGGCATTCGGCGGGAGGCACGACCGAGGGCTTCAACTTCTCCCCCGGGCTTGCTCCGGGGATCGACCCGCCGGGGGGCTTGTCGGGGACGTGCCCGGACTCCAACGACTACGACGGGGGCATGGTCTGCTTCATCGACGTCAAGGAATATTGGCTCGACGTCACCGGGAACTACCCCGGGCTGACCGCGGGCGTCAACGGCTATATCGGCGACGGCGAAGCCGGCGTCCTCTACTGCACCCATAACGGGATCCACTTCCCCATGGCCCGCAACATCGAGAACTTCCAGCTCGAATTCAACGGCGACATGGACAACGACCTCATCCTCGACGGCTGGTCGCCGTGGAACGTCGCCTGGACGCTGCCCGAGGTGGCCCGGATCCAACAGGTCCGGATGTGGGTCCTCGGCCGGACGGACCAGGCCTTCACGTCGGTCGGAGGCCGGGTCCCCGGCGCCGTCCAGACCTATCGCCGGCCGGCGCTGTCCAACAGCCCGCAGGCCGCCGCGGACGACATGCACAAGCGGTTCCTGCTCGAGTCGACGTCCAACGTCCGGAACATGAGCCTCAATCTCTACAACCTCGGCCAGCGATGAGGAGCATCCCATGATCATCAGAGCCAAAAGATCGAGCCGGGAACGGGGCTCCGGCCTCATCGTCATCATCATGATCGTGGCCTTCATGCTGGCCGTGGGCATGCTCCTCCTGACCGTCACGGGGATGAGCCCCAAGGCCTCCGACAGCATGCGCCTTCAAGGCATGGCCTTCGACGCGGCCGAGGCCGGCTTCAACGCCGCCTGGGTCATCCTCAACGACAATTTCCTCAACAGGGTCACCACGAGCTTCGGCGGCCAGTACCGCACGAACTTCGGCGGGGCGCCGGGCCTCGACGACCCGATCAGCCCGAGCTACTTCCGTGGCCTGACCGACGAACAGCTCGTCACCGACATCGCCGCGGACAACACGGCCACGAACCCGGCCCTCTTCAGCTCCGAGCCCCTGGTCACCGACCCGCGCTGCCAGTTCACGGTCTTCCTCATCAATGACGAAGCGCCGGGAACGATCACGGCCGACGACAACGACTGCATCCTCGTCTGCATCGGCCGGGGGCCGCGCAACACGTTCAAACGTCTCGAGATCGTCATCGAGGTGGGGTCCTAGGACCCCGAGAAAGGGGATACGCCATGAAACACGAAGGCTTGAAGCGCCAAGGAAGCCTTTATGTTCTCGCCGGCCTCTGCGTCATCGTCGTCGCGGCCGTCGTCGTGCCGCGCCTCTGGCCGCAGGCCGTCCAGGCCTGCACGGAGTACACACGGCCCTTCAGCGAGAGCTTTGACAACATCAACTACAAAGAGCCCCCGCCCCTTTCGTCCGTCAACGGCTGGCCGATCACCGTGCCCCATCGACCGGCCAGGGACGGCATCATCACCCTGCCGTTCCTGGGGTCGAACTTCCTCATCGGCGCGGCCGACAGCATGGGCCGCCGGATCTACCAATGCGCCTCGGGCGACTTCACGGGCGACGGCTATCCCGACCTCATCGGCCTGGACATCACAGGAGAATTCCCGGTGGCCGCCCCCAATCCCTGGTCCGAGCTTCGCCTCATCCGGAGCAACTTCCCGACCAATCTGGGCGCCACTCCCCTCTTCCATGTCGATATGGCGACCTCTTACGATAAATTTTATAACCACACAGGCCCCGCTGCCATTACGGTCGGGGACTACAACGATGACGGCCTGCTCGATTTCTTCTTCATGCGCAACTCCAGCGACCAGTTCGGCTACACCAACTTCCTGGCCGCGATGTACATCAACACCGGCACGGCCGCGAGCCCCGATTTCAGGTCGTACAATGTCTCGCCGAACCTCGACTTCACGGCCCGCTTCCAGGCCGCGAACATCTACATCTTCTGGGCGGCCAACCACCTCTTCTCGATCGACATCGATCATGACGGCGACGTCGACATCCTGGCCATCAGCCAGGACAAGGTCTTCCTGCTCCGGAATCCCGGGGCCGGCAACTTCAACCTCTCGGCCTGGAGCATCACCGAGCTGTCCTACGACCAGAGGACGGGCTTCAGCGGCGTCCCCGGCGGCTCCGCCGTGTCCGCGGCCGATTTCGACGGCGACGGCGATGACGACATCGTCTGCGGCACGGTCGGGACGGCCGCCTATCTCGTCTACTACGAGAACGACGGCACCGGCCATTTCAGCCGCAATCAACTGGACATCCCGAACCCGGCCTGCGTCGCCGTGGTCGGTATCCTGGCCAACGACTTCACCGGCGACGGCCGGCCGGACCTTTTCGTGGCCACGGATTCGGCCTACGGCAGCGTCCCTCAGGCCCGCATCTGGTTCATGAGGAACCGCGGCCTCGTGGCCGGCGATGTCGACTGGAGGTTCCAGTGCCTCAACGCCTGCACGGCGCCCACTCCCTCCCCCTACGACATCGACATGTCGACGCCGCTTGATTACGACAACGACGGCGACATGGACATCGTCATCGCCGACGCCAACCATTCGGGCGACTACTACTACATCGAGAACGAGCTGGCCGGAGTCTACGAAACCGACGGCCAGGCCCAATCGACGAATATCGGCGCGGGTCTCCTCGACCCGCGGCTCCACGCCGTCACCCGGGTTCGGGTGAGCTCCATCCGCCAGGGCGTCTTTGACGGCTCGAGCGACGGCCTGACCGTCGAGGTCCTCTTCTCCAACAACGGCGGCCATAGCTGGGAGACCTATCAGACCTTCTCGGACGCCGGCATCGTCAACCGCACGGACCTGGCCTGGTACGATTTCAGAAACTTCGGGGCCGACCTGAGATGGAAGATCGTCCTGCACGCGGAGGATGATCCGATGGCCGATTACGAGCATGCCTCGTTCGAAACGCCCTTCGTCGACAGCCTCGAGATCGAGTTCATTTACGTCGACCGGCGGGAATACTCCCGGGCTTCGGCCGCGGCGACCATCGTCACGGAGAGCGGCATCAACAAGAAGCTCGTCATCGGCTCGTCCTTCATCTTCCCGGGCTGGGAGGGCCAGCTCAGGGCCTACGACGTCTCCGGGGTCACCTTCGTCGCCGGAGCGACTTCCGAGCTCCAGACGATCACCACCTCGGACCTCAACGACGCCACGGGCCGGAACCTGATCGCCGGGGCCTTGATCTACTGGGACGCCGGCACGCTCCTCAACGATCGGAGCCCCGATTCGCGCACGGTCTATACCGCCCTTCGGGCGGGCGGCACCGTGACCAATGACCTGGTGAGGACGGACTTCACCCGGTCCAATATCGGGAACGTCGGGACGGCCGGAAGCCTGGCCTGGTGCCTCTCGGACGTCAACAACGACAACGCCGGCCTGGTCGATTTCGTCCGGGGCACAGACCGCTACTGGAAAATGGGCGACATCAACCACTCGACGCCGGTCGTCATCGGCCCGCCTGACGGAGATTCCGCCTACATGGGCGCGGGCTACGCGGCGTTCAAGACGACCTACGCCTCGCGGCCGAAGGTCATCTACGTCGGGGCCAACGACGGCATGCTCCACTGCTTCGACACCGCCACGGGCGAGGAGCTCTGGGGCTTCATCCCTTATAACCTCCTCCCCAAGCTCAAGAATATGTATGCCGTCGACGCGGCCAACAATGCGCGCTTTTACGCCCATGACGTCTATTGCGACGGCTCCCCCGCCGTGGCCGACGTCCAGATCGGGGGGATCTGGAAGACCGTGCTCGTCACCGGCCAAGGCCCGGGCAGCGGCAGCATTCTGGGCGCCGGCAATTTGGCTGGGGCTATCAATTACTACTGGGCCCTCGATGTCACCGACCCGACGAATCCTCAGCCCCTCTGGGAAAAGGCCCACATCACCGGGTCCGGGAGCAGCAGGAGGCCGACCATGGGCGAGACCTGGTCGACCCCGGCCATCGGCAAGGTCAACCATTCCGGGACGACCCGCTGGGTGGCCTTCATGGGCTCCGGGTACGACAACGTCACGCTGTCGGGCTACGATCTCGGCCGGCGGTTCTACGTCGTCCGGATGGACACGGGCGCCGTCATCACGGCCACGGCCGCGGTCTCGCAGGTCAATACGGCGACCATGTCGGGGACGCGAACGGCCTTCCGCTACCCGAACATCATCGCCACCATCCCGGGCTCGCCGACGTCCATCGACCTCGACGGGAACGGCTTCACGGATTCCGTCTTCGTCGGCGACCTCGACGGACGGCTCTATCGCATGAACGTCGCGGGGTCGAATCCGAGCGGCTGGACCCTCCAGGCGATCTACACCGACAATCTCTATTACCCGATCATCACCAAGCCGGCGGCCTGGGTCGATCCGCTGGAAGGCGGGCCGGCGCGGGCCCGGGTCTATTTCGGCACCGGAGGTGATGACACCGCCCCGGCCGACCGGGACTATTCATTCGTCGGCATCATCGACAACGGCAGCAACGCGGCGACCCTCGAATGGTATATCGGCGTCCCCGCCCGGCTCAACCAAAATATCTCCTATCAACGGGGCGAGTTGGGGACGGGCAGCAAGGTCTGGGCCGACCCGGTCCTCGCCGACCAGGTCGTCTATTTCAGCACCCTGCGGGGCAGCATCGAGGCCGTCAATCCCTGCATCAACCTCGGCGATGCCGGCCGCCTCTATGCCCGGTACGTCCGCTACACGTCGTCCATTCCCGTCGGCGGGACCGCCTTCAAGACGACGGCCGCGACCCCTCCCGAATACCTCGACCTGATCAGCAAGGCCCGCCGCGCGGTGACCGTCGGCGAGGCCGAGCGCGTAGGCGGCCGCGTCAACAAGCGCGAGATCTATGTCCAGGAGTACGACTCCACGCTGGAGAAGCTGGAGCAGCCCATCGGCTCGCTCCTGCGGATCAAGTCTTGGAGAGAGATCTACAGGATCATCTGGTAGGATCGGAACCGTCTCCCGTCCGCCGCATTTGACAGGCGGCGGGCGGGAGACGATAATAGCGTGGGAATCATCATGAAGAGATATTTATTGTTCATCGCCGTATTGGGATTGGCCGCGTCCCTGGGCGCCCAGAGCCTGGCCGACCTGGCCAAGAAAGAAAAGGCCCGCCGGGCGAGCCTCGGGGGCCGGCATGCGGCCGTAGTCAAGAACGCCGACCTCCTGCGCGTCCAAAAGGCCCAAGCCGTCGAAGTCACGATTCCCGAGGAGATCGGCGGCGAGACCGTTTCGGGCGAAGGCCAGGACGTCGAGCCGGAGACCGTCTCGGAAGGGACTGAGCCCGCCAGCCTGCCTTCCGGCTCCGGGGCGCCCTCGGGCCGGCGCATCGTGCCGAGCGTCGCGCCGGACGGCCCGCTGATCACGGGCGAAGCGAACCGGGACCAGGCCGAGGGCCGCGGGACCCTCGACGCCCAGCTCAAAGCGGCCAACGAGCTCGTCGACCTGCTGACGACCAAGATGGCCGCCCTTCGCCAACAGTTCGAATTCCAGGACGCCATGGTCCCCGGTTACGTCATCCAGCAGCAGCTCGACGAGACGAATCAGCGGCTCCTCAAGGCCCAGGCCCAGCAGGCCCGCATCGAGGCCCAGATGACCAAAGGCGCCCCGGCGAAGAAAGCCCCCGGCGTTCCCGAGCGCTAAGCCAGCTCCTCCAACTTCCCGGCCAGGAAATGAAGCAGGAAGAGGTGCGCTTCCTGGATGCGGGGCGTCGCGCACGAAGGCACATCGAGGAGAAAATCGGCCAGCGGCTCGGCCGCCACGCCTTTTTCCCCCGTCAGAACGACGGTGACGAGCCCCGCGGCGCGGGCCGACTTGAGCGCCTCGAGGATGTTGGGCGAGGCCCCGCTCGTGGTCAGGGCCAGAGCGACGTCTCCCGGCCTGCCCAGGGCCTCGATCTGGCGGCTGAAGACCGCGGCGAATCCCCTGTCGTTGCCGATGGCCGTCAGGGACGACGTGTCCGTCGTCAGGGCGATGGCCGGGAGGGCCGGCCGGTCGCGCCGGGAGAGGCCGTTGACGAGCTCGGCGGCGAAATGCTGGGCTTCGGCGGCGCTTCCCCCGTTCCCGAAAACGAGGACCTTGCCGCCCGCGCGGAGGCGCAGGGCGATGGCTTCGGCCGCCGCATCGAGGATGGGCCCGCGCACCTGAATGAACCTTCCAAGGATCCCGTTGAGATCGGCCGCGCCGCTTTCAAAGGCATCGACCCGTTTCGAGGGTGGACCCTTCCGCGACGCCCGCGCTGTCTTCGGCTCTTCTTCCGTCTTTAGTTTGCCGCTCATGGGTCAATCCTCCTTCAGGACCGCCGCCCTGACCTTCTCCATAAGCTCCGTCATGGAGTCCAAGGCCACTCCCGTTACGGGGATGGGTTCATGAAAGGCGACCCGGACCGTCCCGCGGCGGGCGAACCACTGACCCTTGGGCATGAGCTCGCGGGTCCCTGAGATCGTAACTGGAACGACCGGCGCACCGCTCTCGATAGCCAAAAAGAAGCCGCCCCTGCGGAAGGTCCCCAGGCGCCCGTCGCGGCTGCGTGTCCCCTCCGGGAAGATCAGGAACGAGTAGCGCCTCTTTCGCATCAGCGCGAGGGCCCGGCCGATGCTCTTCTTCCCTCCTTCGGCGCCCTTTCTGTCCACGGGAACGAAGCCGACGAAGCGCATGGCGAATCCGACGATGGGGATGCGCAGGACGGACTTCTTCAGGATGACCCGGGCCACGCCGGGAATGAGCACCATGACCAGGGGCCCGTCGAGGAAGCTCACGTGATTGGGCATGAAGACGAAGGGCGTCCGCGGGTCGATGCGGTCGAGGCCGGACACCTCGACGCCGATGCCCAGGATGCGGCGGCTCGCCCTCATGGCCCAGAGGCCGAGGCCGACGATCGGCTGGCGGAGCCCCGTCACCATGCAGTAGATGAGGAACGGGGTGACGGCGATGACGAGGACCGTGTAGAACAGGATGAGGAAGCCGGTTCGCAACAAAGCGGGCCCGATTATAGCACAGCCTTCGCGTATACAAAACCCGGCGCCCCGGGGTATAATGACCCGAAAGAGCCGATGATGCGCCCGTCCCTCTCCCTGGCCATCGATTTCCTCAGGGCCCACCAGAATCCCGATGGCGGCTGGGGTTATGAGCCAGGCCGGATGAGCCTCGTCGAACCCTCGGCGGTCAGTCTCCTGGCCATCCATTCGAGCGGAGACATGACGGGATCTTCCCGGGGACTCGACTTCCTGCGATCCTGCCAGAAGAGCTCGGGTGCCGTCGGCCTCGGTCCGAAGGACGCCGACGGGAGCTGGATGGCCTACGCCGCCCTCCTGGCCTTTCACGCGCTCGGCGCGGCCGACGAAGAACGCCGGCTTAAGGACTGGGTCCTGGGATTCACGGACGCGTCGGGCCATTTTACTCCGGATGATATCAAGGCGATCTCCGCGGTCTACCGTTACGATGCTTCGATCAGAGGCTGGCCATGGACCTCAAATACGACAGGCTGGGTCGAGCCGACCGCCCTGTTCGTCATCGCTCTCGTCCGGGTCGGGACCCCGCCGACTCAAAACAGGGTTCGCTCCGGCGTCAGCTTGATCCTCGACCGGAAGGTCCCGTCCGGCGGCTGGAATTTCGGGAATCCCTTCAGTAAATCCCACGAGCTCGAGGCGACAGTCATGTCGACAGCTCTCGCCTTGACCGCGCTCGGCGCCGCGGGCGTCCCCGAGAGTCGCCCCGCCATCGGAGAGGGGATCCGCTATCTCAACCGCAGTTTGGCTGGCGAAGTCAGTACCGCCTCTCTCGCTTGGGCCCTGCTCGCCCTGAGATCTTACCCGGCCGGGGCCTCCCAGGTTCCGGGCGTCGCCGCCCGTCTGGCTGGCTTACAGGCAGGCGACGGGAGCTTCCGGCGGAACCTTTTCGAAACGGCGCTGGCCGCGCTCGTCCTAGGCGACGCCGGCGCCCTCCTCCGGCCCCCCAGGAGGAGCGGATGAACGGAAAACCCATGACTCGCCGCGACCTTATGCGGACCTTGTCCACGGTCGCCGTCACATCCCTCCCGGCCGCCGTTTTCGCGACCGGCCGCGGGCAGAGCGCAAAGCGGCCGGCCTCAGCCCCGCTCCTGCAAGTCGCTCTTGTCCCCTGCCCTGACTACGACTCGGGCCGGCTCGTCGAAGCCATCCGCGCGGGCTGGCAATCGACCCGGCCACCCGACATCCGCGGCAAGCGCGTCGTCATCAAGCCGAACATCGCCGATTTCTCGAAGGAGCGGCCGATCCATACGGATGCCCGGCTCGTCGAGGCGCTCATCCTTCATCTCAGGAAACTCGGGGCTCGCGAGATTATCCTGGCTGAAGGCCCGCCACATAACAGGGACACGGAATGGCTCTTCCGCAAGTCGGGATTCGAGGCGTTGGCCGGGCGCCAGGGCGTCGCACTTATCGACCTCAACTACGACGATATCCGTCCTGTAAAATGCGTCAATCCCCGGGCAACGCTCCTGAAGGAGCTCCACTTGCCCAAAACCGTCCTCGCGGCCGACGTCATCATCTCCGTCCCTAAGATGAAGACCCACAGGTTGGCCGGCATCACGCTCAGCATGAAGAACATGTTCGGCATCCTGCCGGGGATCAAGTACGGCTGGCCCAAGAATACTTTGCACTATAACGGCATCCCGCTGAGCATCTGCGAGATCAACGGCACGCTCAAGACCCATTATTCCATCATCGACGGCGTCGTCGGGATGGAGGGGTATGGCCCTCTTCTCGGCACGCCCCGAAGGGCCGGAGTCCTGGTCATGGGCGACAACGCCCTCGCCGTCGACGCAACAGCGGCGCGGGTCATGGGCATCGATCCCGGCCGTGTCGACTACCTGGCCATGGCGCATAAAATCAAGCTGGGGTCCCTCCGCCGCGAAGACATCGCAGTGGCCGGGGAGAAGATCGATAAAGTCCGGGCCGATTTCGTCCTGGACCCCGAGTACTCGTTCTTGAGAGCCCCGAAAGGCTAACGCTTGGATTAAAGGAAGGACTTCATGATACCAACTCGCCCCTGGCGCATCCTCGCTTTGGGTATCGTTCTCGGTTGCGGCTTCCTGGCCGGAAGCGCGGCGGGTTACATCGATCCGGGCACGGGCAGCTACGTCCTGCAGATCGCGATCGCCTTCCTCGTCGGACTGGCTTTCTCGGTCAAGGTCTTCTGGAAGAAGATCTCGATATTCCTCAAAAAGACCTTTTCCTCCAAAGACGGCAACGGCCCCGATGCGTCCTGAGGGCGTTCTCCCATCTTCCTTCCGCGATCCCGCGGGCCGCGTCTTCCGGCGCGACGGGGTCCTCTATCGAAGCATCCTCGGCCCCGGCCGGCCTCATTACGACACGCTCATGTCCTCCGGCCTTTACAAGGAGCTCGTCGCCGCGAACTTGCTCGTGCCGCACGATGAGGTCTCCCTCGGCGGCGATGCCCCGGAGGATAGAGTCACGATCATCCGGCCGGAGGAGATCCCCTTTATTTCTTATCCTTATGAGTGGAGCTTCAGCCAGCTCCAGGACGCGGCCCTGGCCACGATGGAGATCCAGAAGCGCGGCCTCCACTCGGGCATGACCCTTGCCGATGCCAGCGCCTACAACATCCAATTCCTGCGGGGCCGTCCCGTCCTCGTCGATACCCTGTCCCTGCGCCGGGCCGTCAAAGGGGAGCCTTGGACGGCCTACCGCCAGTATTGTCAGCATTTCCTGGCCCCGCTCGCGCTGATGAGCCTGCGCGACGTCCGATTAGGCCAACTGCTTCGGATCCATCTGGACGGTATCCCCCTCGATCTGGCCGCCGCGCTCCTCCCCCTGCGTTCGAGAGGGCGGCCTTCGCTGCTACTCCATGTCCATCTTCACGCCAGGAGCCAGAAGCGGTATGAGGGCCGCGATGCCCCGATGGCCCGCAGGAAGATCGGCCGCCAAGCCCTGCTGGGCCTGGTCGATTCCCTCGAGTCCGGGACACGGAAGCTCCGCTGGCGGGCTGCCGGGACGGAGTGGGCCGACTATTACGGCGACACGAACTACTCCCCGGAGGGCATGGCCGACAAGCTGAAGGCCGTGGAGGAGTTCGTCGCCGCTGTCCGGCCGCGGACCGTTTGGGATTTGGGCGGGAACGTCGGGACATTCAGCCGGATCGCCGCGAAGGCCGGGGCCATGACGGTCACCTTCGATATCGATCCGGCCTGCGTCGAGAGGAATTACCTCGCCACCCGCGCCGGACGGGAAGCCGGGATCCTGCCGCTCCTCATGGACCTGACCAATCCCAGCCCGGCCTCGGGTTGGGAGAACCGGGAACGGATGAGCCTGCTCGAACGGGGGCCAGCCGACGCTGTGCTCGCCCTCGCCCTCATCCACCACCTGGCCATCGGGAACAACGTCCCCTTGGAGATGGCCGCCCGGTTCTTTGCTCGAGCCGGACGCCATCTGCTCGTCGAATTCGTTCCCAAGTCGGATTCCCAGGTTCGCCGGCTCCTCGTGACCCGGGAAGATATCTTTAACGACTATACGCAGGCGGAGTTTGAGCGGGTCTTCGGCGCCGTTTTCAACCTCAGACGCCGCATCCCCCTCAGCGGTTCGGACAGGGTGCTTTATCACATGGAGATGAAGTAAGGCGATCATGAAAAAGGCGTGGGTCTTCCATCCCTTCTTCTTTTCGATCTTCCCCATCCTCGCCCTCTACGCCCATAACACCAGGAGCCTCCCCATCCCCTTTGGCGAGCTCGCCGGACCGCTGGCTGTCTCCCTCGCCGGCGCCGGGCTCATCTTCCTTCTTCTTCGGGCCATACTCAAGGACGCCTTGAAATCCGGGCTCCTCGCGTCTCTGCTCCTGCTATGGTTTTTCTCCTTCGGCCATATTGCCAGCCGGATCGCCGTCTGGACCGGGGGCATCTTCAACCGGTCATTCTTCTTCGCCACGGCCATTCTTATCGGCCTCGTCGCCTTCCTCGTTGTTCGCTCCCGGCGGACCTTTTCCGGCCTGACCAGGCTCCTCAATATCGTATCGGCGACGCTTGTCGTCTTCAACATGGCCTCGGTCGGGCAAACCCTGGCCCGCCGACCCCACATCGTCATCGATAAGGGATCCACGGTTTTTCGACAGGCGGCTGTTCGCCCGAATATCTACTATATAATCCTCGACGCCTATACCCGAGCCGACGTCCTCCAGGAGGTCTTTTCCTTCGATAACACCGGATTCCTGGCCGGACTCGAGACCAGGGGATTTTATGTTGCATCGAAAAGCTACGCGAACTATGGCTACACCTATCATTCCCTGGCATCATCTCTGAATTTTACATATCTCGACGCCATCGCCAAGGAGGTCGGCCGCACCGCCTACAACCAAGAGCCGCTATACAAGATGATCCAAAGAAACCGAGTCATGGAATTCTTGAAGGATCAGGGCTACACGGTTACCTGCCTCTCCTCGGAGATCAAGTCTTGGGACGTGAACAGCGTGGATAGCTATATCGGTAACGCGGGGTTGACATCGGAGTTTCTGTCCGCGCTTCTCAATACGACACCCGTCCCGATCTTTTTCAACACCGGCAGGGGCAGTTCATCATACAAATCCTATCGGAGGCAGATCCTCAACGCCTTCAGAGTCCTCGAGGAATCGCCCCTCCAGGATGGGCCGTTCTTCTTGTTCGCCCACTTAATGTCACCGCACCCACCGTTCGTTTTCGGCCCGAACGGAGAGGCTGTAGAGCCCAATTACCTGTTCTCGAAGGTCGACGCCGACCGGCTCCACGGCACGAGCGAAGCAGCCGTGCGCGACTATATCGTCCGCTATCGGGAGCAAGTGGCATTCCTCAACAAAAAGATCCTGGAAGCAGTCGATGCCATCCTGAGCCGCTCGCCGGAGCCGCCTATCATCATCCTCCAGGGGGATCACGGCTCCAGAGCTTACGCTGACCTCGACCGCCCAGAAGCTTCGTATTTACGGGAGAATCTGGCCATCTTGAACTCTTACCACTTTCCTGCCGGCGGCGGGACGCTCCTTTATCCGGGTATTTCGCCGGTTAATACATTCCGGCTCGTCCTTAAATACTATTTCGGCGCCAACCTGGATCTTCTCGAGGACAGGAGCGCCTGGTGCACCTGGTGGCGTCCTTATGTGTTCATCCCCTTCGATGAGGCCTCATACAAGGCAACTGCGGAATCCATTAAGAACGAAATGAAGCCTAAAGCGCCGGTTGTGCAGAAGAGATAACCTGACCGTATGCTATCCCGTGCCGGAAAAGGATGAGCTGGGGAAGATTGCCAGAGGAATAAAAAAAGGGGCGGCCGAAGCCGCCCCTTCATCAGGCGTTTCGAAGATGAACTTAGATCAGGTGGTAGCAGCCTGAACGAGAGACGTGCGGGGACCGCAGATCCAGTTGCCGGCCCAGGCGACCAGGTCGCCGTCGAAGTCGGACATACCGCTGACGTTATAGAACCCGGCTTCGGGCGTGGCCTCATTATAAGAGGCCGCGTTAAAGGGGGCGTCTTCTTGGTCCCGGCCATAGGACGATATGACGAAGTCCTCGTCGCCGATGTTTAGCGGATCGGCTCCGCTAAGCGCTGCGACAACGGCGTCCTGGCCGCAGTAGACGTTGTAGGGGGTGTTCCAGGGATCGTTGATCGGGCAGGTCTTGATGTAGAAATTCGCGATCGCCTGGGGGAACGGGTCGGAGGCGGCGCCCAGGGGGCCATCTTGCGCGACGAGGTCCCAGTTGCCATGGTCCGTGATGTAGTCCATGGCGCCGGTCGAAACGGTCATGATCTCTTTCATCGCCGTCTTCTGCTTGGCCTTCTGGATGGCGGCCAGAGCGTTCGGGATGAGCAGAGCAGCCAGGATGCCGATGATCGCGACGACGATCAGCAGCTCGATGAGGGTGAATCCTCTCATCTTTTTAAGCATTGAAAACCTCCTTTAAGATTCCCTGGCTGATCTCTTCAGCCGGGTTCGTTTGCCACTCTTAGTTGGCACCCCTATTATAGCAATAAGCGTGCCAACTTGATATGCCATATAACATATTTATATACAATGAGTTACAATAATTGTACAGTAGCCTGCGGAAAAATTGACGCCAACTTTTGTCATTATCGACATTATTTGTCGTTCAGGCGGAGTTCCGCTCACCATTGCCATTGCGCTTCTCGGCCTTGCGGACCTGATTGAGGTCGTATTTGCCGATGAGGTAACGGATGGTGCGGTAGCTCAAACCGAGTAGGGGCGCGGCCTTTTGCAGGCTGCCGCCGGTGAGGGCGAGCGCCTCGTGGATGTACTTCTTGGTGATCTCGTCGAGGTGGTGGGTCAGGTTGAACCCCGGGGCGAAGAGCTCCTGGGTCTCGAGCTTCTTCTTCTGGGGAGAGATGATCTCCTGGGGCATGCAGGCGACCGTGACCGTCTCTCGGTCCTCGATGGCCACGATGCGCTCGATGACGTTCTCGAGCTCGCGGATGTTGCCCGGCCAGGGATAGCCCTCGAGCAGGCCGACGACATCGGGCGTGAACCGCTTCGGCTTCTTGCCCATCTTGTCGCAGTATTTCTGGAGGAAGTGGGCGATGAGGAGGGGGATGTCCTCGACCCTTTTGCGGAGAGGCGGCATGTCGACCGAGATGACGTTCAGGCGATAAAAGAGCTCCTCGCGGAATTTCCCCTCGGTGATCCTCTTCTTGAGATCCAGGTTCGTCGCGGCGATGATGCGGACGTCCACGGGGATCTCGTCGGCCCCGCCCACCCGCCGAACTTTCCTTTCCTGGAGGGCCCGGAGGAGCTTGACCTGGGTCCAGGGCGACATCTCCCCGACCTCGTCGAGGAAGAGGGTGCCGCGCTGGGCCAGCTCGAACATGCCTTTCTTGTCGGAAACGGCGCCGGTGAACGAGCCGCGGACGTGGCCGAAAAGCTCGCTCTCGAGGAGATTCTCGGGAAGCGCGGCGCAGTTGATGGAGACGAACGGATTTTCGCGGCGGGCCCCCTGGAGGTGAACGGCCCGGGCGGCCATCTCCTTGCCGGTCCCGCTTTCCCCCGTGATGAGAACGGTCGAGTCCGTCGAGGCCACTTTCTCGATGAGGATATAGATCTCCTGCATCGGCCGGCTCTTGCCGATCATGTGCTCGAAGCCGTAGCGGTCCTTGAGGTCCCGCTTGAGGAGGACATTCTCCTGTTTGAGGCGGCGGGAGGCCAGCCCCCGGCCGACGATGATCTTCAGCTCTTCGACGTCGAAGGGCTTGACGACGTAGTCCAGGGCCCCCGCCTTTAGGGCCTCGACGGCCTGGGCGATGCTGCCGTAGGCCGTGATCAGGATGACCGGCAGGTCGGGCAGGTTCTCCCGGGCGTAGCGGAGGATGTCCATACCGTCGGCCCCGGGCATCTTGATGTCGGTGACGACGAGGTCGATATCTTCTTTGGCCAGGATCTCGAAGCCCCCGGCGGCCGAGAGCGAGGATCTGACCGCGTAGCCTTCCTTCTTGAAGACGACCGTGAGCAGGTCGAGGAGGCTCTTTTCGTCGTCGATGATCAGGATCGTTTCCATCGTTCGGACCTTACGCCCCCGCGGCCTTGCGCAGGGGCAGCGTGATGAGGATCTCCGTCCCCTTGTTGAGCTCCGAGCGGATGTCGATCCGGCCGTCATAATCGTCGATGATCTTGCGGACGATCGACAGGCCGAGACCCCGCCCGTTCTCGAAGCCGGAGTAAAAGGGCTCGAAGAGGTTCTTCTTGTCCTCTTCCGTCATGCCCCGGCCCGTATCGGCGACGACGATGCGTACGTCCTTCTTCCGAGGCTCGGGGAACTCGAGCCGCAGCCGGCCGCCGGAGGGCATGGCCTTGACCGCGTTCTTGATGAGGTTCCAGAAGACCTGTTTGAACTGGCCGGCGTTGCCGAAATAGGGGACATCCGAGGTCCGGAAGTTCCCCTCGAGCGCGACCTTTCCGTTGAGCTCGCCCCCGCCCTGGAGGATCTTGATCGTCTCGTCCAGGATGTCGCTCAAGTTGATCGGGGAGAAGACCTGCTTCGAGGGCAGGGCGAAATCCAGGAACTGCTCCAGGCTCTCTGAGACGCGCTTCGATTCCCTGAGGACGATGGCCATGAGCTCTCTCTGCTCGTCGTCGAGCTCGAGCTCCTTCTTGAGCACCTGGACCGAGCCCGAGATGGCGGCCAGGGGATTGCGGATCTCGTGGGCCAGGCTGGCCGAAACGCGGCCGGCCTCGGAAAGGCGCTCCCGGACGAGGAGCTCCCTCTCGGCGGCCCTGAGGGCGTCCCGTGTCCTCCGAAGCCCCTCCGTCAGCTTGCTCATCAGGCCGGCGATAACGAAGAAAACGCCCCAAGCGATGAAGATGGTGCCCAGCATGGACCCCAGGGAGGTCCTGACGACGTGCTCGGGGCTGAAGGCGGGGATGAAGCCGAAGTAGAGGCCGTCGGCGAGGACGCCGAAGAGGATGGCGGACAGCGACGCGGCCAGGAACCCGGCCCGGCCGGAGATGACCATGCTCGCGGCCATGATCGGGAAGAGATAGAGAAAATACATCGACGAGGCGAGTCCGCCGGAGATGTAGACGAAGGCGGTGATGAGGCAGAGGTCGAAGACGACCTGAATATAGGCTTGGGCGACGAGGCGCCGCCCTCCCGCGTAGAGGGCGAAGAAGACGGCCGAGAAGGCATACGCGCCGATGATGAGATAAAAGAAAGGCAGGTTGGGCTGTGCGTCCGTGGAGGACAGCTGGATGATAAGGGCCGAGACGAGAAGGGACGTCACGACGACGAGCCGGTAGATGTTGTAGAGCAGGACGCTTCTTCGCTCCACCGTCCGTTCCCTTCTGACCTGCCGGGACATCATGGCGCTGCTCTCTTGCGGCTCCTTCCGTCCTCGGGCCCCTAGAACGCCTTCATGAGGCTGAAGATCGGCAGGTACATGGAGACGACCAGTCCGCCGACCATGGCCCCGACGAAGATGAGGAGGACGGGCTCGAGAATGGAGAGCATGGCGGCCACGGCGTTGTCGACCTCCTCATCATAGAAGTTGGCCAGCTTCGACAGCATCTCGTCGAGGGTACCCGTGGCCTCGCCGACGTTGATCATCTGGAGCATCATCGTCGGGAACTTCCCCGACATTTTGAAGGATTCGGCCATCGTTTTGCCCTCGGAGACGAGCTTGCGGGCGTCGGTGATCTCCTTCTCGATGATGACGTTGCCCGCCGTCGTCGAGGTGATCTTCAAGGCCTCGAGCATGGGCACGCCTCCCGATATGAGCGTCGCCAGAGTCCGGGTAACCCGGGTCATAGCGACTTTGTAGAGGAGCGGGCCGAAGATCGGCATCTTCAGGATCATGCGGTCCGTTGACCAGCGGCCGGGCGTCGTGCTTCGGTAGTAGCGGAAGGCGAGCACGGCGGCGATGATGCCGGCAAAGACGAAGAAGATATACTTCTGGACAAAATCACTCAACCCGACGACCATGGCCGTCAGCCCGGGCAGCTCGGCGCCGAGATCGCGGAAGATATTCGCGAAGACGGGGATGACCTTCCAGAGCAGGAAGATGGCGACCGTGATGGCGAAGATGACGATGGCCACCGGGTAGATCATGGCCTGCTTGACCTTGGCCCTGAGCCGGACGTTCTTCTCGATGAATTCCGAGAGGCGCCGGAGCATGACGTCGAGGGACCCCGATTGCTCGCCCGAGGCGATGAGGTTGCAGTAGAGGTCGTCGAAGGCCTTGGGGTGCTTCCGCTTGGCCTGGTTCAGTGTCGAGCCGGCTTCGACGTCGTCCTTGACGGTCTTGATGACGTGCTTGAAGTAGGTGTTCTTCTGCTGTTCCTCGAGGATGCCCAGGCTCTGGATCAGGGGCAGCTCGGCGTCGATGAGGACCGACAGCTGGCGGCTGTAGACGGCCAGGTCCTTGAGCTTGACCTTCTCTCGCTTGAGGAAGGGGATCTTGAACCCTCCCTTGGCCGGGGCGACGCTGAGGACCGAGATCTGGTCCTTCTGGAGCAGGCGTCCGAGCTCTTCCTTGGACGCGGCGACGCGTTCGCCTCCGACGGTGTCTCCGTAGCGGTTCTTGCCTTTCCAAACATATGTCGGCATCGTTCACCTCGTTCGTCGGGGACGGCCCCTATTTTCTGGACATTCCCGGTTGGCCGTTGGGGGTGATCTTGACGCCCTCGCGCCGTTGGATGATGTCGGTCAGCTCTTCGGGTGAGGAGCTCATGCTCATGATCATGTCGAGACTGACCAGCTTGCGGAAATACAGGCTGGCCAGGGACTGGTTGAAGGTCTGCATCCCGAACTTCTCCTGGCCCATCTGCATGGACGAATAGATCTGGTGGATCTTGTTCTCGCGGATGAGGTTGCGGATGGCCGCATTGGGGATCATGATCTCCATGGCCAGGACCCGCCCCTTGCCGTCGATGCGCGGCAGGAGGGCCTGGGTGATGACGGCCTCGAGCGACATCGACAGCATGATCCGGATCTGGGTCTGGTACTGGCTGGGGAAGATGTCGATGATGCGGCTGATGGATTCGACGGCCGAGTTCGTGTGCAGGGTGGAGAAGGTCAGGTGGCCCGTTTCCGCGACGCGGAGGGCCGCCTCGACCGTCTCGAAGTCGCGCATCTCGCCGATGAGAACGACGTCCGGGTCCTCGCGGAGGACCGAGCGGAGGGCGTTGCCGTAGGACATGGTGTCGGCGTAGAGCTCGCGCTGGTTGATGATGGCCTTGCGCGGCGTCAGGTAGTATTCGATGGGGTCCTCGATGGTGACGATGTGGACCGGGCGCTCCGAGTTGATGTGCTCGATCATGCAGGCCAGCGTCGTCGACTTGCCGCAGCCGGTCGGCCCGGTGACGAGGACGAGGCCCCGCGGCAGGTAGCAGAGCTGCTGGATGCGCTGGGGGATGCCCAGCTGGGCGAAGCTCCACATGGACGGCAGGAAGCGCCGGAAGGCCCCGGCCACGGCCCCCTTCTGCATGAAGACGTTGGCCCGGAAGCGGCCGAGCTCCTTGACGCCGAACGAGAAGTCGAGCTCGAGCTTCTCCTCGAACAGGCGCTTCTGCTTGTCGGTCATGATGCTGTAGATGACCTCTTTCGTCTCCGACGGCGTCAGGGCCGGGTGCTCCACGTCCTTGAGGACGCCGTGGACGCGGACGCGCGGCGGGATGTACGTCGTGATGTGCAGGTCGCTCGCGTCGGCCTCGACGCAGGCTTTCAGCAGCTCGTAGATCGGCTTGGCCATGGGATCCTCCGTTATTCGTCTGGCCCGGTCATTCGTCCCGGACGGTCTCGCGCAGGACTTCCTCGACCGAGGTGACGCCGTTCTTGATCTTGGTGAGGCCGCTCCGGCGCAGCGTCAGCATGCCTTTTTCGATGGCCTTTTTCTTGATCTCCCGGGACTGGGCCCGGGTCAGGATCATCGTCCGGATATCGTCATCGACTTTTAAGACTTCGAACAAGGCCGTCCGGCCCTTGTAGCCGGTCCTGTTGCAGGCATCGCAGCCGCCGGGCTTCATGACCTGGAGCCCCTTGAGCTCGCTCTTCTGGTAGCCCATCTCGAGGAGGGCGGCCTCGGGCAGGATATGGGGCTGGGAGCACTTCTTGCACAGCCGCCGGACAAGGCGCTGGGCCACGATCAGGATGAGCGAATCGGCAATGAGGAAGGGCTCGACGTTCATGTTGACCATACGGGTGATCGAGCTCGCCGCGTCGTTCGTGTGGATAGTGGAGAAGACGAGATGGCCGGTCAGGGCGGCCTTGATGGCGATGTCGACGGTCTCTTGGTCGCGCATTTCCCCGACCAGCATGATGTCGGGGTCCTGGCGGAGGAAGGCCCTCAGGCAGGCGGCGAAGGTCAGCCCGATCTCTTCCTTGATCTGGACCTGGTTGATATTGGGGACGTTGAACTCGACGGGATCCTCGGCGGTCAGGATGTTCATGTCCGGCGAGTTGATGGTCGAGATGGCCGAGTAGAGCGTGTTCGTCTTGCCGCTTCCGGTCGGCCCGGTAACGAGCACGATTCCCCACGGCTTATGGATGGACTCCTCGAAGGCAGCCAGGGACTCCTCTTCGAACCCAAGCTGGGTCAGGTCGAGCTTGAGCATCTCTTTATCGAGGATCCGGGCGACGATCTTCTCCCCCCACAGGGTCGGCAGGGAGGAGACGCGCATATCGACCTCCTTCTTCTTGCCGTTGTCGAGGCGCAGGCGCATCTTGATGCGGCCGTCCTGGGGGAGGCGCTTCTCGGCGATGTCCATGTTCGACAGGATCTTGACGCGGGAGATGACCGGGCTGCGGTACTTCAGGGGCAGATTGACGATCTCATAGAGGTCGCCGTCCATGCGGTAGCGGACGCGGAAGCTCGTCTCGTAAGGCTCGAAATGGACGTCGCTCGCGCCCCGCTTGATGGCGTCGATGAAGGTCTGGTTGACGAGCTTGATGATCGGGGCCTCTTCGGCCTCGCTGTCTTCGTCCGTCAGGACGTCGGTGTTCTCGTCGTTCTCGATGATGTTGACCCGGCCGTCGTCGGCCAAGGCGATGTCCTCGATGATCTTCTTGACCCGGATGGCGTCGGCCGTGCCGTAGTACTTGTTGATAGCGTTGACGACGCCGGTCTCGGAGGCGATGACCGGCTGGATCGACAGGCCCGTCCGGAAACGGACGTCCTCGATGATCTCGAGGTCGGTCGGGTCGACCATGGCCAGGGTCAGGAAGTTCCGGATCCGGTGGATGGGCATGATCATGTACTTCTTGGCCACGTCCACCGGGATGAGGGTGATGACCTCGGCATAGACATCGAACTGGTCGAGGTCGATGTAGGGATAGCCGAGCTGACGGCTCAGGGCCTGGGCGATATCCTCTTCGGTCAGGTAGCCGAGCTGGACGAGCGAGGTACCGACGGGCAGGCTGTTCTTCTTTTGGAACTCCAGGGCGGACTTCAGCTGATCGACGGAAAGGATCTTTTCCCTCAGAAGCAGCTCGCCCAGGTTGGATGCCATTTTTTATCCCGTAATCTTAATGCTTTGGACAATTCCTGTCAATTTTATGGAGCCTCTTGCCCTGTCCTTTAATGACGTCCGGGGGGCCAAATCCTCTCTCGCCTCCGATATTTTCTCGGTTCCCAAGGCATTGCTCCGATGGGACCTATTCTCCGCCAGAGACAAAATGCGTCAATCACCCGGGGTGAGCATTGCCTGGGTGAAAATACCAAAATTTGTCTCCCCTCAAGGGGTGATAAGGCGATTTCAGAGAGATTCCCCCCTGATGTGCAACCGCACCCTCACGAAGAACGGTCGATCCGGTCCCGGTGATACGTCTGATAGTCGTCCATCGTATTGATATTCTTGTACCAAGCTCCGTGGCGCATGGGAACATATTTCACCCGGCACTGAGGATAGAAGAGGGTGACCTTCCTCTGTCCCTCATCGAGCTGCTTTTTCATGAGCGGGATGACGGATCTCCTATACATGGCCAGCAGGGCGTTCGTTCTCCCCTCATTGTCCACGGCCGCCACCACATCATGGTCGCCCGCATAGGAGCGCATCTCGGTGATGAACCCGGGGTCGATCTCCGGAATATCACAGGCGACGACAAGATTGATATCCGTATCCGAAGCTTTCAGTCCGGTATAGATCCCCATGAGCGGCCCCTGTCCGGGCCGTTCGTCATAAACGACCCTGACCCCGGCGGGCAGGGCCTGTTTCAGTTCCTCATGCCGTTCCCCGTCATTCAAGCTGACGATGATGTTCCCCGAGATGGGGACCAGGCTCCGGATGAGCGATTGGATCATCGGCCTGCCGTTGATCGGCAACAGGGCCTTGGTTTTACCCATTCTCCTGCTTGTCCCACCGGCGAGGACAATGGAGGTGAAATAGGAATAATACCTCTTCAGGATTTCCTGCACGGGATAGGCGGCGGTCCCGCGCGCCGAGGGGACGGTGATATCGACGAAGGGCATCACCTCGCGGGCGGTCGGCTCGACCTGGTCGCGGTCCGATCCCGTCAGCATGAGGAAAAGGCCCGGCGTGACGACCTGCCTCAGGGAATTCGATTCGGCCACGATCACCGCCTCCTTGTCGATACGCGTCATCAACGCGTCCAGCCCTTCCGCCAGGGCTTCTCTCATCACCTTGAGCCTGAAGACGCGGGCCGCTCCCGCCTTGAGAAGCTGGGACGTATCCTCTTCTCCGTCGGGCTCCCTCTCTTCCCGGATCTCATAGTTCCCGGTCAGGGAAGAACCCCTGTCCCGGATCGTCGTCACCTTCACGCCGATCACTTTTTCCCTGGGGCGAAGGGCTTCGATCAGGCGGCCGGCCAGCGCCGTCTGCCCGGGCCTTCCCGCCGTTGATCCCACCAGGATCATGGTCGGGACCGCGCGCACGAACGGCTCTCCTTTTCCCTGTTTCCGACCTTCCTGATGTGTCATGGGGCAAATTCAGCCGTCCGGCCCTGCCTTCATTCTAGTATAACAGGATGACGATTAAACCGGTCAACAGAAGCCTACGGCCAGGGAGAATCACCCCATTCCCGGGGCGAATCGGGGCCCCTCGGAAATCCTCGTTAAAGGGGATTCTTCTGTTCCTGATGTGAGCAAAGCTAAGAGGTGCGGAGACGCCCATGAACTCGTTCGCATTCTGGCTCGACAAGCCGTTCAATCCACGCCGCATCGCCAAGCAGGCCCGGAGAGGAACCCGCTTCGTGACCATTCGATACAGAGGCTCGTTCGCACGGTCCGCGATCAAGACCCTGATCGTGCTCGTGCTTCTGGCCATCATGTCGAATGTCATAGGCGAACGGACGAGCCACAACCTGGACGCGAACGAAGTCGCTTACGGGGTCGGGAGCCCCAGGATCCAACGTTAGGTCGCGGCTGAGTTCGGGCCTTTAGCCGGCCACGCCCTTTCCCTCCTCTCACCGTCGTCTCCTTTTGGAGGCGCTATCCACTCTTCTGAGACGGGGTTGGAGACGATGCCTCAATAGCAGGTTTTTTGGGAAACAAGAAAGCGCGCCTGGAGGGACTCGAACCCCCGACCCGCTGCTTAGAAGGCAGCTGCTCTATCCACCTGAGCTACAGGCGCGTCGAGGACGCGGGAAGAGAATCGGGGAGAGCGGATTTGAACCGCCGACCTCCTGCTCCCAAGGCAGGCGCGCTAGCCTGGCTGCGCCACTCCCCGTTCCATTCAGCCGCTGAATCTTAGCATAAGAAGGGGTCAGACCTAAACTTTTTCACTTTTCCTGGACGGCGAGCCAAATAGGGGCACGAAAAACTGAAGAAGTTTACGTCAGACCCCGCTTAGGTTTGACCCCTTCTGCCCATGCCCTTGTCGATGACCGACTTCTCGATCCGGACGACGATGGGGCGGCCGTGGGGGCAGAGGGCCGGTTGCGAGCTCTTAAATAGCTCGTCGACGAGGTAGCCCATCTTTTCGCGGGTCAGGGGCTCTCCTGCCTTGACCGCGGACTTGCAGGCCATGGTCGCGAGAAGCCGGTCCCGCCGGTCCTCGGCCCTGGCCTCCCCCGCTTCCTCGAGCAGGCCGAGAAAGACGTCTTTGGCCTCTTCCGCTTTGAAGATGTCGGGATGCTCCTTGAGGGCGTACGAGCGCCCGCCCATGGCCTCGACCCGGAAACCCAGCTCCTCGAGAAGCCCCGCGCTCTCTTCGAGATTTACCACCGCCGAAGGGGGAAGCTCAAGGAGCGGCGGGATGAGGAGGGTCTTCCGCGGCCACAGCTTCAGCCGGTCGATCTCCCGATACTTGTCGAAAAGGACGCGCTCGTGGGCGTTGTGCTGGTCGATGACGAGAAGACCGTCCTCTCCGGCCACGACAATGTACATGTTCTCGAACTGGCCGAGCACGGCCGGGCCTTTCCCGAAAGCACGCGCCTGGGCGGGGGCCCCGCCCTTCCCGGCCGCCGGCTGCAAAGATGGGGACACGCACCTCCGGTACATGTCCGCTGCCGCCGGCTGCGAAGATGGGGACACGTACCTGGGGTACATGTCCCCTGAGCCAGGCTCGGCGACCCGCGGACCGGCCTCCCCCCCGCCTAGGGCGGGCACGACCTCCTTAAGGGTGTGGCCGCGGGCGGCCCCCTCCCCGACGGCCCTGAGAACGAGCCGGAAGACGCGCTGGGTATCGATGAACCGGACCTCGGCCTTGGCCGGGTGGACGTTGACGTCGACATCG
>Ga0214473_10000332_pt1 | contig 66698 bp, 63 predicted proteins | sample RVTome_7_FD_203509 | JGI IMG/M metagenome (GOLD analysis project Ga0214473, IMG submission 203509) | Soil microbial communities from uranium-contaminated site in the Upper Colorado River Basin, Wyoming, United States - RVT98D197 | ecosystem: Environmental > Terrestrial > Soil > Contaminated >...
TATCACCTTTAGGACCGACAGGGCCTAAATCACCCTGAAGTCCGGTAGGACCGATCGGACCCTGTGCGCCGTCCGCGCCAGCAGGACCGGCAGGGCCTACATCTCCCTTAAGACCTTGCGGTCCAGTCGGACCCGCGGGACCGGTATCCCCTATATCGCCTTTAGGACCCTGAGGCCCGATGGGGCCGATGGGCCCAGTATCGCCTGTATCACCTTTAGGGCCCTGCGGACCAGTAGGACCGTTAGGACCGATAGGACCAACATCACCCTGAAGGCCTTGCGGCCCAGTCGGGCCAGCAGGGCCTACTTCACCTTGAGGGCCTTGAGATCCTGTAGGACCGTTAGGACCGATAGGACCAACATCACCCTGAAGGCCTTGCGGCCCAGCGGGCCCGATATCACCCTTATCACCTTTAGGACCAACGGGGCCTATATCACCCTGAGGCCCAGTAGGACCAATCGGACCCTGTGCGCCGTCCGCGCCAGCAGGACCGGTGTCGCCTGTATCGCCTTTAGAACCCTGAGGACCAGCCGCTCCGTCAGCCCCGGCAGAACCTTGTGGGCCTGTAAGGCCGGTGGGCCCGATATCGCCTGTGTCACCTTTAGGACCCTGAGGCCCGGTAGGACCAACTGCACCGTCCGCACCTGCGGGACCCTGAGGCCCGGTTGCGCCAGTAGGGCCGGCAGGACCAACTTCACCTTGAGGGCCTTGCGGGCCGGTGGCGCCCATGAGATCGGCTGCATGATATCCATCAACCGAATCGGCGTCTCCCGCCGTGAGCGCGTGCCCCGCTCCGAGCGCATAGGGCATAGCCAGGAAGTCTTCGCGCTCGAAGGTCACCCCGCCCATCGAAAGCTCCAACCAGTACTGCTTGTCGAAGGCGAGGTTCAGAGGCTCGTATGTTCCTAAGATATGCTCGATATATTTTACGGGTTTCCCGTCCTGCACGCCCCCGCCCACTACCACGGCCACCGAGGCCGCCTCCTGCCACAGGACGTTCCCACCTTCGGGTGCGTCATAAAGCCTGAAAGTGGCCACGTAGGTCCCCTTCTGCAGATCCACGCTTCTTTCATAAAGGATTTGCCGGGGCAGTTCGGCCTGAGCGCCTGATAGGAAGACAGATAAGACGAGAGTTAATACGATTGCTGCGATCCCTAACCTTGACATCATCACCCTCCTTCGGTAGCCCCGCTACCCTTACCGGGCCGGTGGCTTTGCGTCCCCCGGTTACCCGGGGTTTGCCCTTTCGTTGAGACATGATGATTAAAGCAATTCTCATGCCAATCCCTTTTTCAAGTCACAACTTATTGAAAATTCGGCTTTTTTTATTTATGAAAGAATAAAGTGTCCTTTTTTTACCCGGCAAATTTCTTTACTTTTTAACCAATTCTTTATTTTTAACTGAGTTTTTTCCCACAAAATTGACGCCTTTTTAATCTCTTTGAGTTTTTTTATCAGGAGGTGGGATGGAAAAGGCGGATGAGCTAAATCTCAAGGACTATATCGGCGCGCCGGGGAGAAAAAGAACCTCCCTCCTCGTTTTCAAGCTGGAGAGAGAGTACATCGCTGGGGATACCCTCCCTCAGCATACTCGTGGCGAGGATCCTTACGAAGGCCTTTTTGCCGGAGATGGAGGGCCCGCTCACTCTCACCACAACCGGCGAGTCCCCGGTTCGGCTTTTTAGCTCGTCTATGACCTGATCGGCGAAGAAGAGATAGTTGTATCTGTCCCGCAATATGAATTTCACGGCATCGCCCATATCGTTGAAGACGAACTCCGGGACCGCATCGAACCTCCGGTCCCTTCCGGCAAGGCCCGTCCTGACGAGCACGGTCCGAAGCCCGCCCCTGAGCCCGAGTTCTATATCCACGCTTGAATCCCCGATCATCCAGGAGGATTCGATGTCTATATTGAACTCCTCGCAGGCCTTTCGGATAAGCCCGGGTTCCGGAGGGGCGCAGCCGCATGTGCCCGCAAAAGGCTCAAGCGCAGGGTTTTTAACCTGATTGTGCAGGCAGAAATAGATATGATCCAGATAAACGCCTTCGGCCGCGAGGAGGTCCTCCACTTCTTCATTAAGTCTCAATATCCCTTGCAGGCTCCGTATTTTCTTATCGAGAACATCCTTGTTCGAGACGAGGAATATGAGGAAATCGGACTCGTTTACCATTTTCAGGGCCGGGGCGGCAAAAGAGAGAAGGCGCGCACCCCCCGTGGCCGGGTCCTCTATCAAGGTGCCGTCCGCATCAATGAAAATGGCCGGCCTTTTATGCCTTTTTGAAAACCTCTGGACTTTTCCCGAAAGCATATCCAGGGTGGCCTCGTCCCGGTCCCGGACGCCTTTGATTTCCCGTACATATTCGGCCGTTTTATAACCATATATCCGCCTGCTTTTCCCGGCCAGAGAACGGGCCAGGCAAAAGGGATTGAAATCCTCTTCTGCGACGAAGTTCTTGAAAATCTCAGGCGAAAGCAGATACAAGGGGACAAGGGCCGGACCCGGAAGCCCCCCGCAGCCCGCATCCCGCCGCTCGTGAACGGTGACGACTCTCTTTTCGGGATCGAGCCGGACCGTTTGAGCGGGGTCCGGCTTCCCGGCTTGTACGAGGACGGTCGCAAGGGGCTTTCTTTCCATATGGAAGTTCATGAGCCTGGAAAGCTCCACATCAAAAAGCAGATCAGCCGGAAAGAAAAGGAACTCCTCCTTCAGGTTCTTTTTAAGTTTTCTAAGAAAGCCCTCTTTCCTGGAGTAATATCTCAGGTCCATCTCAAATTCCGCTCCCGAGCAGCCGAATTGCACCCTCAGGGAATCATAACCATCCCCATCGAGTATCAGATGCAAATCCGTTATCCCGTATCTTTTCAGGAAATTCAATTGGCTTTCAAACAGAGTTCTTTCTCCAATGAGCCGCATTGACGCGGGCGCCCGGGCAGAATGCGTGGTATTTTCAAGAAAGAGGACAGCCGATCTTAGGCGGATTCTCATTCCGGCTTCATGTGGCATGCCGCCTCCTTTGATCTACCCTTTCCATTTAATTCAGCCCTTAAAAAAAACATGCTGCCGCCGCGCCGAATGTGAGTTATCTTGGAGTTATTATGCTACTTCTAAGGGATATAGCACTATTATTGGTTGTGTGTACAAAAAAACTATAGTGCTGCCTGGGTGGCTTGTCAAGAGGCAAGTTGAATTTCAAGGCAGGACAAAAAAAACTTCCATGCGGCCCTTTTAAGAAGAGAGGTCCCGATAGAGATCATAGGCTAAAACTGCGAGTCAATTACGCCGTTTTCTATGATTTTCAATGGATTTTCGGAAAAAAGCCTGAGGGCCCTTCCGGCGCCGAATTTATCGGCCACAAACTTATAGGCGTGGGAGAGGATGGGCGGCCTTTTTTCCGGGTCGTGGGCATCCGTGGCGACGACATCCACGAGCCCTTTTTTAAGCATCCTTAAAGCCGATTTCTGCACAACGGGGCCGAATGCCTTGATGATGCTTCCAGCGGTAATCTGGAACAGGGCCCCCATTTTGCGGAGTTCCGCCATTATGGAGAGGTTCCCGGCGAGGACAAAGTTCCTCTCGGGGTGGGTTATCACCGGCACGAACCTCCTCATCTTGAGGTTCGAGACCAGATTCTTCAGTTCGAGTAGCGGGGGTATACCGTAGGACGGCATCTCGATGAGGAAGTAATTCCCGCCGTTTATAAGGGGAAGCTCTCTCCTTTCCACCTTTCCGATAAGATCTATGCATATGCGTATATCGGCCCCTGAGACGACTCTGGGTCCGTCCGACAAGAGCGCGTTCAAATTGTCTACGGCGCCGGCTATCGAGTCCCGGCTCACGTTATGGACCCCGTCCATCATGTGCGGGGTTGCGGCAATGACCTTAATCCCGTCCTCGCGCGCGATCTCGAGCATCCTCAGGGACTCTTCAATCGTCCCGGGGCCGTCATCAAGGCCGGGGAGGACGTGGCAATGTATATCATAAAAAGAAATCCCGGTTTTCATTTTGCAGGCCCCTCTTCCGCGCTCCCTGTTAAAAGCCCCAGAATGAGCGCGAAAGCAAAAGCGTTCGATGGGATGTGCAGGTTGAAATCGAAGAAGCTGTGCACGGAAATATAGGCAAGTGAGCCGGCGAGGCCGGCCTGGAAATAGGAGGGCACCCCGGAAGAGAAAGAGCGCAGAAGAAATATTAAAAGAGATATTATGAACAAGAGCAGAAAGAGACCGCCGGCCACACCGGTCTCAACCAGCGCCTGGAGATAATCATTATGGGCATAAAGACACTCCGCCTGCATACCCGGATTATACACAGGAAAGATGAACCTGAAAGTGCCGCATCCCGTCCCGAAAGGCCAAAAATCCCTGAAGGCGGCCAAAGAGCCCTCCCAGATAAGGAACCTCCCGCTGTCGCTCACTCCGTCTCGCGCAAAGCGCTCGATGACGGGCGAGATGCCCAGGTTTAAAAAAAAGAGCCCAAGCCCCGCCAGGAACAAAATTATATAAATGAGCCTCCTCCCCCCGTATTTTCCCTTTGCCGAAAGAAAGCTGAGGACCAGCACCGAGGCCGAAAAGCTCATTATCCCGCCCCGAGAAAGGGAATAGAACAAAGCGAGCGTCATTACGAGAGAGAGGAAAATAAAGAAAAGAGCTCTCTCTATCCTCTTCGCGTCGAGGGCGAGGCCCATGGCAGGAGGAATTATCATTCCCGTGAAACCCGCGAAATGGTTCCTGTTCATGAAGGGGCCGAACGGATTCGACCCCCCGGCTAATTCCCTGAACCAGTATAATTTGCCGTTCCAGGCGGCCTTCTGGATAATGGCAAAGATGGAGAGCAGGAAACCGAAAAAGGCGAGCGCATAGAGGACCTTCATGAGATCGCGCCTTTTTCCCCCGACCTGGACCGCCATAAAAAAAAGCATTGCATAAAGGGCCGTTCGCACCGTCTCGTTTAAGGATTCGTAAGGATAGAGGGAGAACGCCCGGGGGCCCTCCATCCCCATCCTTTCAAAAAAGGCGTGCTTGGAAGGCGAAAGCGCTTTAAGCAAAGGGACCGGGAGCGGGAGGACCTGTATAAGGGAAATTGCAAAAAACCCCGCCATTGAAAAGACCATAAGCTTTTTCCAGCCCGAAGAGGAGCCGATGTCCCAGATGCTGAAAATTCCCGGCCTCCTCCCGGCAGAGATAAAAAAAAGGACGAGGACGAAAGAGCCGGGGACAAAAAAGGCCCAGGGCTCCACCGAGGCAAAGAGCAGGACGGAAATAATCACTACCGAGGCCAGGGCGTAGGGGTTTATTCCTCTCTCCTTCACTCCGTGGCCTCTCCAAGCTCCACGTTATCAAGCCATGCGGCGCCCCCGATTCGGTTATTGAATTTGGACGAAAGCTCCCTTCTAAAGGAAATACGGGCCGCCCTGCACTCTGACGGCATATGAAACGGGAGCTCAATTCTCGTCCATGCGTTTGTGCCTGTATATACACCGGAGGAACGCCTGAAGCTCGCGCAGCGCAAGCCGGAGACCTCCATATAAACGCCGTTTGTCGATGTGATCCCCTCCGTTTTCAAATCAGCGCTCAAGACATATTCGGCCCCCGGCCTGAGGAGTACATGCTGGACCGCATATATCTTCACATTCTTATCCGGAAAGGCCACCTTGAGGCTTACGCTTCCCTCGGTCTTTGACCCGGAATCTCTTGAGACCTGTACCCCTTCGCTCTTTTTTATGATCCAGTCGAAGCAAGCGCCCTTCGAATCCCTCTCGAACCCGCCGTCAGATAGTATGGACGGCTCCCGCTCCATATGCCCCCAGACGGACCAGGCCTCCTCGTATTTCCCATGGTCCAGAAACATGTTGCAGAGTCGGAGTTTTTCCTTTTCGCCTATCAGGTCCTTTTGGGCGGCCTGCCAGAAACGGACCCCCTCATCGGCCTTTTTCCTCCTTGCGAGATACCCCGCATATTCGGAAACGACCTTCCGGTTTCCCGAAAGGAATTTTTCAGTTATATACTCGACCGGTATCTGCATCGAATGGAGGGCGTCGAAGCTTCTTTCCACAGGCAGGCCCAATTGCATATATTTTCTGAAATAATATGCCGCGGAATCCAGCCCGGCGGCATTCATGTAAAAAACGCCCGTATCCCAGATATTTTCAGCCTGCATAGGGTTCAGGAGATAGGCGTTCTTAATCGAATGGAGGGCCCCTTTCCTGTCCCCCGACGCCTCGTACGCAAGCGCGAGCTCATACCACAGGCGCGAGTTGAAGGGGTTCAGTGCGAGGGCCTTCCGGTAGAGACCTATGGCCCTCGCACTGTCCGGGTTTGCCCCGTAATGCTCTATCCGGGCCAGCGAGAAGTAGCCTGCCTGGTTTCCCGGCGCAACTTTTGCCGAAATGGCGGCCCTTGAGGGGTCTTCCGATCTCTGAAAGATGCTCGCGAGGGCATCCGCACCCAGCCTGTAGAGGATGAAAAGGCAGAGCAGGCCAATGATGATTGAAAGGGTCTTTGTCCTTTTCTCATTTCCCCGCATCGTGATTTAAAAATATTCTTTTGCCTTGATAAGCGCGTTTTTTGAGGTCAGGCCTGAGCGCGCCGCCCGAATGACCCGTAATACATATGTGCTCAGGCAAATGCTCGATTGCCGAGCACGGGCGGTAAATCAATTATAGTAAAATCGGACCGGGGCTTCAATTCTTATAATTCCGTAATTTTCGGTCATAACCCGACCTCCTCCCTTCATGCACTCCACCCGGAGGAGCGCGGAAATGAGATGAGAAACCGCTAACAGGGTTTTTTGATCCCCTTTCAAGGTCAAGGGACCGCAGGGCTCGCCACCTCCTCATCATCATCATCGTCATCCGATAGGAGCATCCCGGTGGCAGCCCCGCCAATAACGATGCCCGCCGGGATCAGAAGTTCGAGGAGGCTCCCCTTCTTTTTCGCGCCCTCGAGGTCGGAGTCCTGGGTCCCTCCTTCCGCCACAGGCACGACCCTCTGCTGCCCGTTCTCCTTGATATAGCTTTTACCCGAGGCCAGGCTCATCACGGTCGCGCCGTCTACCACTTTCAAGTTGCCGAGAAGGCTTACCACCTGCGTTTTCTTCCAGTCGAAATAAGCGCCCGCAATGGAATCCTTTTCGGAGACGACCATCTTCAGGGCGTCGGGCGTGGTCACGATCACCGAAGAATTCCCGTTTACGCTGACCCCTATTTTCCCCTTTTCGAGGGCGACCGCATAGCTTCCCGAAGAGCATCTCAGAGTCATGGCCGAATCGTCCCCGAGCTCTATCCGGGTCCCGTCATTCAGGATGAAGGCAAGCCTGCCGTCGCCGGTCCTGTACCAGGCTTCCGCCCCTATCGGGAAAGACCTGCCTGTCGCCGTCCAGTTATGGCCATCGACGCTGAACTGGCTCGAACCCACCCCCGCCACCTGGCCGAAAACGGGCCCCGCCGCATATGAGACCAGCGGCTGTAATATGAACGATGTAAGACAGACGGCAAGCAAAAAGACCGCTCTTTTCATGACACACCTCCTTTGTTTTTTTACAACCATGCATTTAAGTCTTACAACCGATAGTAGAGTCAAATACGGGCCTTGTCAAGCGAAATTCTTTAATGCGCCTGAACACCCCGCGAAACTTGCCAACACTCGAGTTCGAGCTTGGAGTTGATCGCCCTGAGAAGGATGAGAGCGCGCTCCGAGGGCCTCGTATACCTGGCAAATATCCCGTAAAAACCTTTTAAAGGGCCGGCGTTTATGACGACCTCGTCTCCCGGTTTGAGGGGCTCCGGCTCTACCCGTATAACCCCGTCAGACATCCTCCTCCGTATCGTCTCGATTATCTCTTCGGGGAGAGGGACGGGGGCGTGCCCTCCGACGATATACCGTACGCCCCTTGTATATTTAACTATGCGAACCCCGCAATACGGATCAAAGGACGCGAAGATATAACAGGGGAAAAGGGCTTCCACGGTTTCCGATATCCTCATCCCAAAGAATTTTTTCTGGGCCATTTTGGGGCTCAGGGTCTCTATCCCGGCAAGAGAAAGCAGACTTGCCACGTGTTCCTCGCTTCTGGGCTTGGTGTAAACGGCATACCAGTTTTGCAAGTACCCCTCCTTTTACATGTCTTACAACCGAGGATTGTATTAGAGAATAGGGCGGTCGTCAAGCGGTAAATTTCAGGGCAGAGCATGTTCTTTAAATTAGGCGGGAGGTCTTCCGGATCGATGGCAAGATCCTGGGTTAACAGAAACCATCCCAGGAGCATGAGTGCAGGTGTAATTAGGATAGCAAGCTTTAGAGCATAAGAAGGGCTAATATCTTGCCGAGAGACGGATGCCTCCCGCCTAATTCTGATAAATTAAAAGAGTGTCGCCCCGTGCTCTTTCATAATCTTCAAAAGCTCCTCGTAGGAAATGGTCTTTATCCCAAGTTCGCGGGCCTTATCGAGCTTCGAACCGGGCTCTTCACCGACAACAACGTAATCCGTATTGCCGGAGACGGCCGAGGCGACGTGTCCGCCGAGCCCTTCCAGCCGTTCTTCAAGGTCTTTTCTCGGCACGGGGAGCGCACCCGTTATCACAAACGTGAGCCCCTCGAGAGGGTTTTTTACCGGCTTTTTCCCTTTCTCGTAATCGGGGTTTTCAATTCTGAGGCCGAGCTTTTTAAGGTTTTCGAGCGTTTGCAGGTTTTGAGGGTCATTAAAGAACTTTGACGCAGCGTTTGCGATCTTATCGCCCATCTGTTTTATCCCGCTTATCTTCTCCGGCCTCACGTGATAAAGGTCCTCCAAACGGGCAAAATTCCCGGCCAAAAGCCGGGCCGCGAACTCGCCAACGTGCGGAATGCCCAGCGCATAAAGGAACCTCCGTAGGGTGGGGGTCTTGCTCTTCTCTATCGCCTCGATCAGGTTCCCGGCGGATTTCTCGGCAAAGCGCGGAAGGGTCTTGATCCGGTCCTTTTCAAGCCTGTATATATCGTCAAAATGGCGGATGAGGTTTTCCTGATAAAACAACTCTATGTTCTTCTCCCCGAGCCCCTCTATATCCATCCCGCCCCTCGATGCGAAATGCCTTATCCGCTCCTCTACCTGGGCCGGGCAATCGAGCCTCACGCAGCGGACCGCCACCTCGCCCGGCTCCCTCATCACCTCAGAGCCGCATACAGGGCAATGCTTTGGGATCGGGAAATGTCTTTCCTTCCCCGTCCTCTTCTCCCTAAGCGCCTGGATTACATGCGGGATCACATCCCCCGCCCGCTCCACCACCACCGTATCCCCCACGCGGATGTCCTTGCGCTCTATCTCATCCCAGTTATGGAGCGTGGAACGGGAGACCGTCACCCCTCCTATGCGGACGGGCTCCAGCATGGCTATCGGAGTTATTACACCCGTCCTACCCACGCTCCCCACTATTTCGCGCACCCTGGTTATCCCCTGATGGGCCGGAAATTTATAGGCGATTGCCCAGCGGGGCTCTCTCGTCTTTTCGCCCAGGACCTGCCTCAAGGCGAAATCGTTCACTTTCACAACAGCCCCGTCCGCCTCAAAGGGGAAGGCAGTCCTGCTTTTTTCCTCTATTTCAATAAGGAGGTCGATGACCGCGTCTATCCCTTTTACAAGCTTTACAAGTGCCGGGACGGGGAGCCGGGCCTCCTTGAACCATTGCACAAGCTGCCACTGGTTCTTGAAATCCGCCCCTTCCGCGATCCCGTGCCCGTAACAGGTCAGGTGAAGGCTCCGGGCCGCCGTAATGCTTGGATCAAGCTGGCGCACGGAGCCCGCGGCGGCGTTTCTCGGGTTGGCGAACAGGGGCTCTCCCCTCTCCTCCCGCTCCCGATTGAGTTTTTCGAACTCGTCTATATTCATGTAAACCTCGCCCCTCACATCAATGTCGCGCGGCATTTTTTTTGCAGAGGCAAGTTTAAGCGGAACGGCCCTTATCGTCTTTATGTTCCGTGTAATGTCCTCCCCCTCAAAGCCGTCCCCCCTCGTTGAGGCCTTATCGAGGACCCCGTTCTTATATACCAGTTCCACGGCAAGCCCGTCATACTTGGGCTCCACGGTGTATTCGATATCCTCCTTCGTCCCGAGGAGCCTTTTCGCCCTCCTTTCAAACTCCCTCACTTCGTCATGGGAAAAGGCGTTTTCAAGAGAAAGCATGGTGGCCCTGTGCCGCACCTTCTCGAATTTCTCCGCAGGCGGCGCTCCGACCCGATGGGTAGGAGAGTCCGGGAGGATATACTGGTATTTATCCTCAAGTCCCTTTAGCCGCCTGTAGAGCCTGTCGAACTCTTCGTCCGAGATCTTTGGCTGGTCAAGTACGTAGTAGAGATAATTATGGTAATTTACCTCCTCGACAAGCTTTTCAATCTCTTTTTTTACATCTTCAGGCAGCGCTTTTTTTAAAGTTTTATCCATTCTTTCTTTTAAGAGATCACTTATTTTATATATTCTTCCAAAAGCTTCAAGGCCTCATATACGGTCTCTTCGTTGTTCTCTTCCCGCGTGCCCTGGAGGTGCAGCTCCCTTGCCCTTTCTATCTTTCCCGCGAGGGCTATATGGATTAGGCCTACCCCTTTTCCTTCAAGTACCTCGGGGCCCAGGTTTCCCGTTGTAGAAATTGAGATATCCGAGCCAAAGAGGGCCTTTCCCCTCCTTGCCATCTCCAACGCGCATTGGGAGCTTACAGCGCCGAATTTCTCGAGGATATCGGGGGGAACGCCGAGTATGTCCTTTTTTGCCTCATTCGAATAGGCCACGACCCCGCCCCTGAAGAAATGGCTGGAGCCGGGGAGCAATGTGCAGTAATGGCTTAAAAGCCCTCCCGTGCACGATTCGGCCACGGAGAGGGAAAGCCCCCTCGCCGTGAGGAGCTTATGAACCTTCGCTATAATTCCCCGCGTTTTCCCGTTCATCAGGAAGAGTTCTTTTCTCTGTTCTTCTCCTTAACGAGGTCCAGATGCTCAAGGAACCATTTCTCATCGACCGCCTGCACGAAACAGAGCCTCTGCCCGGCTTCCTCGATCACATCCCCATTATAGTCGAGGAACAAAAGCAGGCAATCATGGCCGTACCCGTACTTCTGGCCGAGCTCGTCCTCTTCTTTTGAAATGGCGCCCGAAAGCTCGATCCTTATGGAAATGAAGTCGGCATTCAGCTTACCCACAATTTCAGGGTTCCTGTAAACTTCGTCCATTTGCCTGCACCTCGGGCACTCCCCGGAGTAATAAAAATCCACCATCATGGGCTTTTTTTGCTCTTTGGCGAGCTGCTTTCCTTCCGAAAGCTTATACCAGTTTATCTCCTGGGCAGCAGCAGCCTTTTTTTCCATCCCGGCACAGCCAAAAAGGAGACCTATCCCGAAAAGGAGAGTAAATACTCTCATACTAACCTCCTCTATTTGAGTTTGCACTTTTTTTAATTATACTGTTTTTAAGAACTATCTATGTATGGGAGGGGTTTATGCGATATTTCTTCCTCGTACTTGCAATCCTTTTTCCAGTTTCAGAAATTTTAGCCGAGGAGCCTGCGGGAGAGCCCATGCTCTCCCCCGAAACCCTGGCCTGCATAGGCTGCCATGAAACCTATACGCCGGGGATCGTTTCGGATTGGCGCACAAGCAGGCACTCAAAGACCACCCCGGCCGGGGGCCTTGAGAAGCCTGCCATCGAGCGCCGGATATCGGCGGATAACATTGACCCGGCCCTCAAGGACATAGCCGTGGGATGCTATGAATGCCATTCCAGAAACCCTGAAGCTCATAAGGACAACTTCGAGCATTTCGGGTTCAGGATAAACGTGGTCGTCTCGCCCAAAGATTGCGCCCTCTGCCATCCCGTTGAGGAAAGCCAATATACGCCAAGCAAAAAAGGAAACGCCAACCCGAACCTCGAGCAAAACCCCGTTTATCACGCGCTCTATTCGACCATTTTAGGCGTAAAGCAAGTGACGGACACGGAGATTTCCACCCAAAAACCCTCGGATTTCACGAGGCAGGACGCGTGCTTTGCCTGCCATGGGACCGAGGTGCAGGCAAAAGGGATGAAAGAGATCGACACAAAGATGGGGAAGATAATGGTCCCGGACCTCAGGAACTGGCCCAATATGGGCGTTGGCAGGGTGAACCCCGACGGCTCCCGGGGCGCCTGCACGGCCTGCCATCCCCGGCATTCATTTTCTATTGAAATTGCCAGAAAGCCCTATACCTGCGCCCAGTGCCATCTCCAGCCCGATGTCCCGGCATGGGACGTTTATGAGGAGAGCAAGCACGGGGCGATCCTTTTTTCAAAGGGCGATGACTGGAATTTTACGAACGTCCCCTGGAGGCCGGGGAAGGATTTTTTTGCCCCCACCTGCTCCACGTGCCACAATTCGCTCCTCCTCGCGCCGGACGGCGACGTCATAGCCCAGAGAAGCCACAATTTCGGGGGAAGGCTGTGGGTGAGGATATTCGGCCTGCCCTACTCCCACCCTCAACCAAAAGAGGGCAATACGACCGCCATAAGGAACAAAGACGGGCTCCCCCTGCCCACTACCTTTGCGGGAGAGCCCGCTTGGGAATACCTGATAGACGCCTCCGAACAGGCCCGGAGGCAAGCCGTTATGAAGGCCGTCTGCAATTCCTGCCATAACCGGGACTGGACCAATATGCATTTCGAAAAATTCGCAAATACTGTGAGGGAAACCGACCAGATGACCCTTGCCGCGACAAAACTTATGCTGACGGCTTGGGAAGAAAAGCTCGCCGATAATAAAAACCCTTTTGACGAGGGGCTTGAACAGGACTGGATAAAGCAGTGGCTCTTTAACGCGACCACCGCGAGGTACGCCTCCGCGATGACCGGGGCCCCGGACTACGTCGCTTTCAAATACGGTTTCTGGGAGTTGACAAACAATCTCAGGAAGATGAAAGAAACCATTGAGGCGAAGAGGAAATTGAAGGGGCTGAAATAGAGAGGGAAGCCTCTTTTACTAAAAAGACCCAATATGTTGTAGCCGCAACCTTCATTGCACTTATGAACTGCGCAATATGAACGCAGGCTAAAGCCTGCGGCTACATTACTTGGGCAGGCTCCTTAGTCTCCGTCGTCATTCCCGCGCAGGCGGGAATCCGGTTTTTTCGGGCCTTTCTGGATGCACGCTCCCCGCCTACGACCTGCGGGAACAAGCTTCGCGGGCATGGCGAATTCTTATGAATGGGTTCATTTCTTCTGAGAGGCCGATTTCAGGGCGGCAAATATCTCGTCAATGCTTCCAAACCTGCCCTCTTCCTTAGGCATAAGGCATTTCTGGAGGATGGCGTAAAGCCAGACCGGGAAATCCGGATGAGCGGCCTCCAAATTCTTAAGAGAGACTTCTCTCCTCTCGCCGGCCAACATCTCATATAAGATAAGGCCCATGGAATAAATATCCGAACTCCCGTCAAGCGCACCCTTTTCCGCATAATCCGAACTCTTGCGCTCTCCATTTATCCGGGTAGTCCCGTTTTCCATCAATATGCTTTCGGGCGAGAGGGCTCCGTGAGGCCCGTTTACATATTGATACTCTTTTACCCCCTTAAGCGCCTGCACCCATATTTTAAGCGCCTCTTTGGGCTCCAATTTACCGGCCTTTTGAAGGAGCGCCCTCAAGGAATTTTCTTCCGCTCCCGATGGAGCCTCTTCCGGCTCATCCGCTGTAACGGGAGTGACCTGCGCCTCAAGTTCAGGAGAGGCTTGGGCCGGGGCTTGGGCCGGGGCTTGGGCCGGGGCTTGGGCCCCTTTTTCCATTACCTGGGCCTTTATCTTTTCGCCAACTTCCCTGTAATTGGGGTCGAGGGACGCTATGCGCCGGAAAAGTTCCTGTGATCTCTCCTCTTCGCCGGCCCTTTGGAGGAGCTCCGCGTGGGTGAAATAATCGTCCAGGGTAGCGAATGAAAATTCCTTGCCCCTCAAGACGATGGAGAACATATCGGCCGCTTCCTTGTGCATGCCTATCTCGTCCAGAAGCTCAGAGGCCCTTTCGTACTTTCCTGCCTCCCTGTAAGCCTTGGCGGCGGCAAGCAGTCTATCTGCCTTCTCCAGGCACTCAGCCGCTTCGAGAGGGTTCCCCGAGGCCTGGTAAAGCCTTGCCGCGTCCTCAAAGAGTCCCAGTTTCATTGAAAGCTCGGCCGCGGGCTCCAACTCCCCGGCCTTCTCATAAAGCTCCCGCGCCTTCTTTTTTTGCCCCAAAGTCTCAAAGAGGCGGGCGCCCTTCGCTAAATCCCCTCCCAGCTCATAAAGGGCCGCAGCCTTCTCTACGTCCTTGAACTCCGTCTCGTAAATGACCGCCGCCGATACATACTCTCCCAATTTTTCATGAGAGAGGGCGGCTATCCTCAACTCCTCCATCCGGCTCCTCTTCTGGCGCTTTTGAATGGTGGAGGCGTAAACCTTTCGGAGTATGAAATAAATTATGGGTAGAAGGGGGAGTATAAGGAACATATAAAGGACAGGTATGATCCGCTCCACCCGCTCGTCAAAGCTCTCTCCGACGCCGGTTTCGAGGATGGGCCTTAAAAACGGGTTTTCAAGGAGTTCGAGGAGCAATGCACTCAGGGCGTCTAAAATAGGGACACCTCCATTCCCTTGTCCATGCTGTAGACCGGGTAAATATTATAATTTTTCAACCGGGGTTGCCGCAACGTGATCTCTTTTCTGTGCCAGAAAAATACCCAGGGAGAATCCCGGATTATTATCTCCTCTGCCTTTCTGTAATACTCATCCCTTTCAGCCTCAGTCCTTGCCCTCTGGCCCTGCTCTATAAGCCTGTCCGCCTCGGGGTTCACATAACGCGTCCGGTTCCCTGCGGGGCCAAGGTTATCCGAATGAAAGAGCGGATAGAGGAAATTCTCCGGGTCCGGGTAATCCGCCCACCAACTGAGCCAGAATAGGTCGGGCTCCCCTTTGTTTATCGCCTCCTTGTAGGCGTTCCATTCAAGCTGTTTCAGCTCTGCGAGAATGCCTGCTTTGGCAAGATAGCCCTGGATTATCTCCGCCATATCGGCAACTTCCTCCTGGGCCGTTATAAAGAAATTCACTTTTAAGGGATTGGCTTCCGAGTAGCCCAGTTCTCGAAGAATTTCTCTCGCTTTCCCCGGGTCGTATTCATAAGGCTTCCCCGGTTCCCAATTCCTCAATCCGGGCGGGACCGGCCCCGAAGCGGGCGTCCCCCGGTTTTCAAAGAAGGTCTCCAGTATCTTTTTTCTGTCTATCGCGTGGGCAACGGCCCTCCTCAACCGAATGTTTTTAAACGGAGCTTTCGAGCAATTAAGGCCGAGGTAATACGTATTTATCCCGTCCGCTCTCGATACAAGCCCTCCCCACTTCGCGTCTTCACTGAAGCGCCTGTACACGGAAGCCGGTATGCTTATCACATCCAGGTTTCCGAGTTCGAACTCCACAACCGTCGTAAGCTCTTCCGGTATCACCCTGTAGACGAGCCCTTTCACCTTGGGGGGGCCTTCGAAATAGTCCTTCCTCGCCCTGAGGACGACCTCCCGACCGGGGTTCCACCTTTCAAGCACATAAGGGCCGCTCCCCGCCGGATGAGAGGAAAATTCCTCTTTATATCTTTCCACCTCTTCTCTCGGGACCACATATGCCGCCGTCATTGCGAGTAGGTTCAGGAACGGGGAGAAAGGCTCATCAAGCCTCAGCTCAAGCCTATAAGGGCCTTTGACGCTTATTCCTTTTACCTGCCCGGCCTTTCCTTCCATGAATTCTTTGGCTCCGCTTATCCTGTCCAGCACCCATGTGTTTGGCGAGATGGTTTCCTTTCTCAAGAGGCGCTCGAAGGAATATTTGAAATCGTGGGCGGTCGCTTCCCGGCCGTTCGAAAATTTGACTCCTTCTTTTAAGTGGAAGGTATAACGAAACCCGTCCCCCGATACGGACCAGCTTTCCGCGATATCGGGTTCAATCCGGAGGTCTTTCCCTATGCGCACAAGCCCGTTATAGAGCTTTGCGGATATGGAACCCCCCGGCACGTCCGTTATGAGGGCGGGGTCAAGCGTGGATGGGTCTGCCGCGAGCCTGAAATAGAGATACCCCGGCAGGCGGTTCTCCGCCCTGCACGAGGCAAACGATACCGCAAGAATCAGAAGAAATAAAAGCGCGCCTCTCTTTACGCTAATACCTGAGAAAAGCCCCGATACCGCCCGATTTTTTGAGTTCTTCGTTATCCGGCACCACCTCTATCTTTCCGCCCAGCTGGGCGGCCTTTTGCATCACAAGGTCGGCGAAATAGTTTACCTGTTCCAGTTCTTTGCCGCAATAAGGGCATTTGCCGGGCTCGAGAGAAAGCGCGCTGCAGGCCCGGCAGAAAAAGCCCGACTGCCTCAGGCCCTCGTCCACAAAAAGCTCCTGTATCCTCCCCTCCTGGAGCATAAGGAGAACATCGGGCATGCCGAGGACCCCCTGCTTATTCTTATAGACCCTCGTCATAAGTTCCTCGATGGCCTGGGCTTCCGTCTTCCGCTCGTATTCCCTTGCGAGAGGCGCCGCCCTCGCAAGTATTTCGGCCGGGTTCTCGTACATGCCTGCCGAAAAAGTCCCGATTATCTTCTCCCTGATCTCGTGCGGGAGTTCGCCCATTGCCATGCTTAGCGTCTCTTGAGGCCCGCCCGCGAGGAGCCTTTCGATCTTCTGCCTCTCCATGAACCCCGAAAGCTCTTTTATGACATCTTTTATATGGAGGCTCACATGAAAATCCCTGTGCCGGGCGTAATGGTCTTCGGCAAGGGCGAACCAGCCCCCCTTCTTGTGCCTTCCCACTACATCGGGCGTGTGCACCTCCCCGTATTCGAGTATCTCGTTCATCTGGACCACAAAGATCCGGGCAGAGTCCTTGCTGAGAAGTAGGGCAAGGTAGCGCTCGTAATTGTCGATGACATCGAGGAGCGGCTGTATGTAAGGGGTCTTTTCAACTATGATCTCGCTCCTTACGGGCACATTCAGATGGTATTCGCGCCAGAAGTCCGCCTTTTTAGAGGAGAGGAGGCAAAGGGCCTTCTTGAAACGCCTTTTATTTCCCATGAAATACGTTTCAACGGCCTCTATGTCCCCTTTGATTTTTTTCCTTGTCTCTTTTTCGACCTTTTCCCCCAGATCCCTGATCATGTTCTTGAACCTTATCATGTATTCCCCGCCCGGGTTCGTGACCGGGTCCACGTTCAGATAAAGGCTCACATAGTATTCGCCATTGGGGTTTATGGCCGCGATTTCCCTGAGTTCCTCAAGAGTGAGCATTGGCGCCTCCTTCTCCAATTGTCCCGAAGATATCGAGGACAGACACAAAGAGCGCTACGGTGAGGGGGCCCATTATGAGCCCTATAATCCCAAAGACATTTATCCCCCCGAGCACGCTGAAAAAGATGAGGAGGGTGTGCATCTTTGTCCTACCACTAATTATAATCGGTTTAAGGAGGTTATCAACCATGCCGATTATAAACGCCCCTATGAGGGTGAGTATTATGCCCTTCCCGACCTCTCCCGAGAGAAAGAGATAAACGGCGGCGGGCCCCCATACGGCCGTCGTGCCTATGACCGGCACGAATGAGAAGATGAATATCGCGGCCCCCCAGAGCATGAACGCGGGCAGCCCGAGAGCCCAGAAGGCGGTGCCCCCGATCGCCCCCTGGATCATGGCCACAAAGATCCCCCCGTATATGGTGGAAATGACCATGTCCTTTATCTGCCTTTCGAGCCTGTCTTTCTGGGGGTCCGAAAAGGGGAGATAATCCCTTATCCTACCGATGAAATCAGGCCCGTCCTTGAGTAAAAAATACATTGTAAAGAACATTATCACGAAGTCCGCCCCCAACTGAAACAGGTTCTTGGCCCCGACGGTTATTTTCCCTATCACAACGGAGCGGATATTCGTGGCCGCCTGTATGACCATCCCCTCGATGTTAAGGTCCTCGAGGGGCGGGATGGACTTTATCTGCCCGAGCACCCACGCCACCCTCGGATGCGCAAGGATGTCCCTAATGTTGTAATGCCCGGTTTCCAGATGCCGGGCCATGTCCGCGATCTCGTTCACAAGCATGTAGGCGAAATACGAAATGGGCCCGAGCAGTAAAAGGACGATGACAACCACCGTAAAAAAAGAGGACAGGGATTTGAATTTCACATACCTTAGAAAGAGCACGTAAAGGGGATAAAAAACGATGGCGAACACGATTGCCCACCCTATGGGGGCCAGGAACGGGCTCACGACCTCGTAGCTCAGGTATCCCAAAAGGAGCACGAGGAATGTCAGGAAGAAATAAAAGAATTTGCTGTTGGAATGATTCATTTTCCCTTCCGGTTCACTTTTCCTTCCGGGCCGAGGCCCTGATGAAAGAGGAAAAGATCTCTTTTGAGAGCGCCTCACCCATTATGCGCTCAGGATGCCACTGGACCCCCAGGAGAAAAGAATGGCCTTTTAAGAAAAAGCCCTCAATCACGCCGTCTTCCGAATGGGCGAATCCATCGAGCACCGGAGCAAGTTTTTTACAGGCCTGATGATGAAAACTGTTCACCTTTTGCCGCCCGGAAAGAAAAGGACTCCCGCCATTTAAGGCAACAAAATGAAAACCTTTCCGGTGATCCGGTGCACCCTCACATTCGCTTAAATCCTGATAAAGTGTTCCACCTAATGCCACGTTCACAAGCTGCATGCCATAGCAGATCGAAAGCAGGGGTTTTCCTTCTTTAATGGAGCCTTTCACCAATGCGATCTCAAAATCGCTCCTTTTCTTCGGGATGAGTTTCAATTCGTATCTTTCTTTTTCCCCGTAATAGGAGGGGTGGAGGTCGACGCCTCCGGGTATGAGGATACCGTCCAGACGGGAGAGGCATTCATCCGGCTCGCAATCGGATGAGAGTGCCGCCGGGAGGCCCCCCGCGTTCCAGACGGCCCTGAAATAGTCCTCCTTTATTGAAACCTTTCCTTCTTCAGGACTGCCGGTTATGCCTATGAAGGGCCGCTTATTAGACCCCTTATTAGACCCAATGTTACGAGCCCCCATGCCTGAGCACCTTTCCCCCCTTTTGGCCGGTAAGGACTCCGTCTTTAATTATCCTTTTCCCGTTTACGAAAAGATGGACGATCCCCTTCGCCCTCTGGAAGGGTTCGGAAAAGGTGGCCGTATCCTTTAGCTTTCCAAAATCGAAGACGGCTATGTCGGCGGCATAACCCTCTTTTACCATTCCCCTTCCCTTCAAGCCGAATACATTTGCCGGCAACCGGGTGACCTTCCGTATCGATTCGGATAAATCTTCACATTTAAATCCCCCTTCCCTCCCTTCCCTCTTAATTGTATATCTTTTAAGAAACCGGGGAAAGGTGCCGAAGGTCCTCGGATGGGGCTTCCCCCTCGCGGTTATGCCCTCGAAGGCCCGGGCGGAACTATCGGAGCCGACCATGACCCACGGGAGCCCATAAATACGCCTCAAGTTCTCCTCGTTCATGCTGTGGAAGATGGAGCCCACGGAAAGGCTTCCTCTTATAAGTAAATGAATAACGGCTTGAAGAGGTTCCAGCCCGAGTTGGGCGGCAATTTCCATTATGTTTTTTCCTTCGGCCCATTGGTCCTCTTTGCAGCTTGTATCGGAGACTACTATCCTCCCCCATTCATCAGGACCCCGCACCACTTCTTTTTTGAGCCTTTCCACTATTAGCGGGTCCTTTAGCCTTTGAAGCTCTGCCTCGCCTCCGCCCTCGTACATCCATTGGGGGAGGACGGCATCAAGGTCCGTTGCCGCTGCCGTATAGGGGTAGCGGTCGGCCGTGATGCGGGCGCCCCCGGAAATTTCTTTTTCAATAAGGGCCAGGGCATCGTCAAGTTTGTGCCAGTTCCTTTTCCCCCCGGTTTTTAAATGGGAAATCTGGAGCCTTCCGGCCGCTTTGCCTATCCGGATGGCTTCGTCAATTGCTTCAAGGAGCTTGTCGCCTTCGCTCCTCATGTGGGTAGAGTATATGAATTCCGGGTCAATGCCATGCCCGTAAGCGGCGAGTTGGATAAGCTCCTCCGTAGTGGAGTAAATGCCGGGGGGATAGATGAGCCCCGTGGACATGCCGAGCGCACCCGCCTCTAAAGACTCGCCTAAGAGCTTTTTCATTCTCTCCAGCTCGCCTTTATTGGGGCTTCTGTTTTCATATCCAATAACACTTCCCCTTAAGTTCCCGTGCCCGACGAGAGTGGCAAAGTTATAATAAAGCCCCTTTTCATTCAGAAGGTTCAGGTATTCGCCGAGACTCTCCCACCGCTCTTTTATCTGATAATTCTCAAGGTCCTCTTCGCGCTGCGCCCTTGCCGCGCCTGACATGGGCCCTCCCGAGAGCCCGCAATTCCCGTTTATTTCCGTCGTTATGCCCTGGAAAAGTTTCCCCTGGGCCGCATTGGGGTCTGCAAGGAGGGTGAAATCCGAATGGGCGTGCGTGTCTATGAACCCGGGCGAGACGAAAAGCCCATCCGCCGGGACGATCTCGTCTGCATCCGGAGATTCCGCTCCAACATAAGCAATTTTTTCGCCCTTAATCGTGATATTTTTTACTTCGGGCGGGGTGCCGCTTCCATCGAATACGAGACCCCCCCGGATAAGGGTATTAACCCTTTCAGGAGAGCTATTTCTTTGCGACATGCTGTACGGGTATTTCTTTCAGATAATTCTCTATTCCTGCGGCGATCCCTTTTGAGACCTCCCCGATATAGTCGGGCTCCTGAAGGAGTTTTTCATCGGTATGGTTGCTTATGAACGAGACCTCGGCGAGCACGGAAGGCATCTCAGCCCCCACAAGCACGTAAAAAAGGGCTTGCTTAACCCCGAGGTCGGGGACCTCGGGATATCCCGGATTTATAGAGCTTACAATTGAGTTTTGCACAAGATGGGCGAGTTTCAGCGATTCGTCCCTCTTGCCCTGAAGCTCGAGGGATGCCAGAATGAGGCCAAGCTCGTTTCTCGCCTCTTTCATGCGCTTTATCGAGATGTCGTTTTCCCTCGCGGCCACCCTCGTAGCTTCCTCGTCGTCCGTAAAGTTCAGGAAATAGGTTTCTATTCCCCGCGTGGCTGGCCTGGGGCTTGCGTTTACATGCACCGAGAGGAAGAGGTCGGCCTTCAGGTCATTGGCTATTTTCGTCCTCTGCTCCAGCTTGAGGTATACATCCCTCTCGCGGGTAAGGTGCACCTCGAAGCCGGGTTTTTCCCGGAGCCTCCCGGCAAGCTCGAGGGCGATCTTCAATGTTAAGTCTTTTTCCATAAGCCCGTTCTTGCCGATGGCGCCCGGGTCATGCCCTCCATGTCCCGCGTCGATTACCACGCGCCACCTCCGGCCCGGGAGGGCCGGGGTTTTATTCTCCCCGGTAAACCCCGAAAGCTTTGCCTCGGCTATCCGGGAGACCGTAATCACCCCTTCTTTTGCCGGGGGAGGGGATTCAAAAAAGACTATTATCTGTGAACCGTTCTTTTCTACCTGAACCTTGCTCTCTCCCGCAAGGTCGAATACGACCCTCACGGTTTCATTGTCGAAAGAGCCAACGCGTATTTTTTTAATAGGCCCATAGGCCTCGTATTCCCTCTTCGCGCCACCAGGCACGGTGTCCTTAATGTCTATGTAGAACCGTTCGGGATCTTTTAACCTGTTTGAGGAGAAATCGGCGGGCCCGGAGAGCTCGATCAAAACCCTTGTGCCGGCCTCGTCTGAAAAAAAGCTTATCTCGCGGAGGCTTATCTCGTGGACTTGGGATGCCCGCGTGGCGGGAATAAAAATTGCCTGGACCAAAACAGCCGCAAATATTAAGAAAAAGCCCCTTAAGGCCCTGTTCATACGGCTTTAACGGAAGTGATCCCGGGCAATTCTTTTTTTATTGCGGCCTCCACCCAGTTCTTCATCGTAAGAGTGGACATCGAACAGGTGGCGCACGCGCCCGAGAGCTTCACATAAACGACCGAGTCTCTTATGTCTATAAGCTCTATGTCTCCGCCTTCGGCCTTGAGTCCGGGCCTTATTTTTTCAAGCACTTCTTCAACTTTCTCTTTTAACATATTGACCTTTAAACTTTTTTCAACAAGATATTAAAAGTTTTCAGGGAATAATTCAAGCAAAAAATTGCTCTTTTTATCACTTTATATTTGCAAGCTCTGTGGCAAAGAGCCGGGCCGTCAGGTCGTCGAAGAGGCAAAATTCGACCACCTCAAGGCTCGTCCGGGGATTTTCCCTTAAAAAACGCCAGGATGTGCCTACAAGTATCCGGGCGCACCGGTCTTTGGGAAACCCGAAGATGCCGCTCGATACCGCCGGCATCGAGATGCTCTTAAACCCCTTTTCGGAGGCGAGCTTCAGGGAATTCCTTATGGCGTTCGTAAGCTTATCGTCCTCGTCCCCCTCGCCCATCCTCGGCCCAACCGTATGAATAACGGCCTTTGCGGGCAGGCTCCCGGCGGTGGTCACAGCGGCCTCTCCCACTGGCACATAGCCTATCTTATCGCTTTCCTGCTGGATAACGCGGCCTCCCTTGCGCACGATAGCGCCCGCAACGCCTCCCCCGTGCTGGAGGTGGCTGTTTGCGGCGTTCACGATGGCGTCCGTGTCCCTCTCGGTAATGTCCCCCTGAACAACCCTCAATGTCTTCCCGTTCACTTTTCTCTCGGTGATAATTTTCATTATCCCTCCCTTTAATAAGGGGCTCTGCCCCTTAGAACCCCGCTGGGGGCCGACTGGCCCCCAAACCCCCATCCTTTAGAAGGGTTCAAAGGGCCTTCGGCCCTTTGCGGGAGTCCAGAGGGCAGAGCCCTCTGTTAAAAATCACCCTTTTACGACCCCCATAGGCCTTAGCCTTGCCACTTTTTTCGATATCCCCGCGCCGTGCACCACGTCCACAACGTTTGAAATATCTTTATATGCCTCGCTCATCTCCTCGGCGAGTATCTCCCGCCCAGCCGAAATGACGATTATCCCTCTGTCTTCAAGCTCTCTGATTATGGAGCGCCCTTTTGCCTGCCTTATGGCCTGATGCCTTGAAAGCACCCTCCCCGCGCCGTGGCAGGTGGAGCCCCAGGTCTCTTCCATTGCCTTTTGCGTTCCAAGGAGCACGAACGAGGCCCTCCCCATATCGCCGGGGATGAGCACGGGCTGGCCAATCGCCCGGTAAACGGCGGGAAGCTCCGGATGCCCCGGCGGAAAGGCCCGCGTTGCCCCTTTCCTGTGCACGACAAGCTTCATCTTTTTCCCGTCCATGTCATGGTCTTCTATCTTTGCCACGTTATGGGCCACATCGTAAACAAGCCTCATGCCCAGGTCCCTCGGCCCCATCGCCATTTCCTTCATAAAGGCTTCCCGCGTCCAGTGCATTATGCACTGCCTGTTGGCCCAGGCGTAATTGGCCGCCGCCCGCATCGAGGCAAGATACTCGTCAGCCTCAGGGCTTCCGTAAGGGGCGCAGGCAAGCTCCCGGTCCGGAAGCTCGATATTGTATTTCCTTATCGCCCTCTCCATAACTTTCAAATAATCCGTGCAGACCTGGTGCCCGAAACCCCGCGAGCCGGTATGTATCATCACCGTAACCTGCCCGATAAAAAGGCCAAGCGCGTTTGCCCCCGCCTCGTCATAAATCTCATCCACATATTGAATTTCAAGAAAATGGTTTCCGGAGCCCAAGGTGCCTAACTGTCCCTTCCCCCTCTCATAAGCCTTCTCGCTTATAAGCGATGGGTCGGCCCCCTCGATAGCGCCGCCGGACTCGATGCGCTCCAAGTCGGAGGGCTCTCCATAGCCCTCCTCCACGGCCCAGCGCGCCCCCTTTGTGAGGACCTTCCTTTCATCCTGCGATGTAAGGCGTATTACCCCTTTCGAGCCCACGCCCGAGGGGATCTCCCTGTGAAGGGCCTGCACGAGGCCCCTTAGCCTTGGAGCAACCTCTTCGCGCCTGAGATTGCTCGCAAGGAGCCGGACGCCTCAGTTTATGTCGTAGCCCACCCCTCCGGGAGATATTATCCCGCCATCGGTCCTGAAGGCCGCGACCCCGCCGATAACAAACCCGTACCCCATATGGATATCGGGCATGGCAAGCGAGGCCCTCACGATACCGGGCAGTGTGGCCACATTTGCCACCTGGTCAATCCCTTTCCCCTCAAGCCCGCCCTCAAGGGTCTCGTCCACATATATGATCCCTTGCACTCTCATCCCGCTCTTGTACGTGATCGGGACCTCAACCCTGTAAGGGTCAATCCTCTTAAGAGTCTCAATCAGCATCCGGCTCACCTCCTTTTAGCGCGACAGCACGATAGCGCCATAGCGCGACAGTTTATAAAAAGAGTACACGCAAGCCAATCCTTTTTGTCACTCCGGCTTGTCCGGAGTCTTTCTTCCGATTCCGAACAAGTCAGAAGGATTCCCGACAAGCGGGAATGACAAGATAAACTTATTAACGAAATTCCTTTCCTGTCGCTCTGTCGCGCTATATATCGAAGATTATCTCCATTCCCCATTCGTCATCCTTTTTTTCAACTTTAAGGTTATGGTAAGTCGCGGCCTTCAAAAGAAGCCCGCCGGGATGGCGTTCGGGGTCGAATTCCTCGCCCTTTATTGTGATCCTTATTTTTTTTGTTTCGCCTTCCGCGACGAACTCGTCCACATGGATCGATTTCCCTATGAACCCGTCCACATCGAGCCGGTAGATAAGGTCATTCAGCAGGTCAACCAGAAGTCCCTCGAGGCTTTCATGCTCTCCTTCCACTTTAATCGCGGTCTTTTCCTCCACTTTACCCGGGTCCGTGACAAGGCTGTACATGCCGAGGACGGCCTCCCGGAATGCCTCTTCGAGGGTCCTTCCAGTCGCCCGTATTCCTGCGTCCCCCGCCACATCGATAGGCTCGTAACCCATAAGTCTAAGGTAGCACCCGGATTTTTTAGAGTCAACGGGTAACCCCCCTTACCCCCCCTTAAAATTAAGTGGGGAATTCAGCAGTAGGCGGACTTGTCGCCTATATCCGAGTGGAGGGGCATAAAGGCCTTTCTAAAGGTGAAAAGAAGGAAAAGGCCCGCAATAAGCGCAAGCCCCCAAACCGCAAAAGGAGCCGGCGCACCCGCGCCAAGCAATAAGAGGTAAGCGGGCATGAGGAGCGCAAGCAGATAGCCCTCCATGAGCTTGAAACAGAATGCCTCTTTTGCCGTAATAAACCCCAGACACCCGGAAAGAGGGATAAGGAAAAGGGCCCCGTAAGGCCTTCCCCTGAAAGCGGACTCCGGGTCTCCTCCGGAGATCATATAAAGGGCGGCAAGCGAGATAATGGAGAAGATGTAAAGCCTTACAAGGTTCTTTTTGTACTTGCTCACATAAAGGTGAATGAAAAAGACCGATATGCCTATCGTGATATAAAGGAATCCGAGCAGGAACCGTATAGCTCCGGCCTCTCCCGTTATCAGGGCGTATGCGATTGCCGATACAAGAACAGCGGAAAGCACAATCCCCGCCCTGTAGAGCAGGACCGTCACCATGTCCGTCCTTGTAAGGGGCTGATAAAGAGTGCTCTCTCCCATAACGCTTTATTTTACCAGAGAGAATATCGTTCTCTCCAGCAAAGGGCAGGAGATACCCGCAAAAAACCTTCATTTAGAGGGTTTGTATACTGTACTGTCCCGAAAATAACCTTAGAACCTATCTCAAAATCGATTTTCATATCGTCTGTGTCTTTGTCCGTCATTCCCGCGAAGGCGGGAATCCAGTATTTTCAAGCCTTTCTGGATGCCCGCTTACGACATGCGGGCATGACAAACTGATAATATTAATTTTGAGATAGGTTCTAATAAGTTTTGTCATTCCGGCTTGTCCGGAATCTTCCCACCCCTTAATCCCCTCCTGGGAGGGGACGGGGGTGGGTTGGATTCCCGACGCCCCCGTATCAAGTACGGGGTTGCGGGAATGACAAAGGATTTTAGCAAAGAACTTATCGGACAGCACACTACTGGGAACCTGCTAATACCCTCCAGCCGCCGGTTTCTTCAATTCCCCTTTAAGGGCGGATTTTATGTTCTTCTCATGCTGGTTTGAAAGGTCTTTAACCCGAATGAAAAGCCCTCTTAATGAAAATTATCAAAAAGGGAATGGATAGGCAACTGCCTACGCTATGGCCCCGGTTCAGGTGAAACCCTGTCCCGCCGTGCAGATAAAACAGTGCTCAGCCGTCCTTATCCTCCTTCGGGAAAGGGCCTCGTAATCCGAACGCGCCATCGAAGGCGTCCCATAGACCGGAAGAGAACATGCAAGGTTGAAGTCGCAGTCATAAAAGCCCCCGTCCCAGCCCACGCTCAAGCCGTGCCTGCACATGAGGCCCTCGATGCCGGACGGGTTAAATGCCTGCCTCGCTTTTTCCATATAAGAATCGAATTGGCCCGTTCTTCTCAGATAGTCCTTGAAGCGCCCTATCGGCATATTCGCAAAAGCATAGAGCCGGTCGAAATAGAGCCCGATAGAGCCAAGCTCCTCCTTCATGCGGGATTCGAGCCGTCTCTGGGAGTCCGGAAAAGTCGCGCCCGCCGGATTATGGACAAGGTGGAGGGCTTTTATACCCCCCGATGTGCCATAGCCCATGCGGTTCAGGATTTCCATCGCCTTCAAGCTCTTCCTGAAAGTGCCCCGCCCTCTGATTTCATCCACCAGAGGTTCCGAGCAATGGGGGAAAGACGCGACAAGCTCGATCCCGTTTTCGCTATAAAAAATTGGGAGATATTCCATGCCTTTTTCAAAAAAGACCGTTAGGTTCGTGCGCACCATTACCCGCTTTGAGACATCTTTTGCCTTCCGGACAAAATACCCGAAATGGGGATTAAGCTCGGGCGCGCCGCCTGTTATGTCAATGGTGCCTATCCCGTTTTCCCTTATAAGGGAAAGGACCGAATCGACAGTCTTTCTGTCCATCTCTTCGGCCCTCTTGGGCCCGGCATTGACATGACAATGCGCGCATGCGCCGCTATTGCACTTAAACCCCATATTCACCTGAAGGGTTGAAATGTTTTTAGCCCGCAGGGGTTCCGACCGGCATTCGATAATTTTCTTTTCGAAAGAGGACATGCCTTCTCCTATCGATAGAACCTTTTAAGCCTCTCCGGGGAGACCCCGAGATAAAAGAGTAGGACCAGCGCCCAGTTCGTTAAAGTGCAGTAAAGCACCCCTTCCTTCTCCCATCTCCTCGGCGAGGAGTAAACTCTTTTTCTGATTATGCATATTTTCCCGCCGGATTTTTTCAACCGCCTCATCAAGTCCACGTCCTCCATTAAAGGGATCTCTCTGAAACCGCTCAGCCTTTCAAAGCATTCCCGCTTAATGAATATTGCCTGATCTCCATAAGGGATTCTTGTTATTCTCGAACGAATGGAAGCGGCCCTCTCTATGACCCTGAATATGAACTTTCCCGATGCTATCCCCAAATCGAAAGAGCCCGCCTCATATCCGTTCTCCATTACATGCGATATATTCTTCAACCCATCCTCAGGGAGTTCCGTGTCCACGTGCAGGAAAAGAAGTACATCGCCCGTGGCGAGGGAGGCCCCTTTATTCATCTGCACCGACCTCCCCCGGCCCGAGAGGGACTTTATTGCATTCTTATCCGAGACGGCATTAATAGTGCTTCCCTCAGGGCTCCCGTCAACCACTATAACCTGGACTCCTTCTTTAAATGCCTGTGCCTTTAAATGCGCGCCCCTTAAATGCGAAATCGTACTGTTTATTATCGCGGCCTCGTTGAGGACTGGAATTATAACGGAAATTTTCACCTTACTTGCCTCTTCTTCCGGAGCTTCCCGACTATTACGGGTGCTATCGCCACGAGGGCAAGCGCGAGAAATGCCGCGAGAATTTGCGGAGAGAGTATGTCCTCCGGGGATTTCAGGTAATTAAGCTGGTTTCCCGCAAATGAATATGCCAGGTCACCGGGTATTATCCCCAGCGATGTCGTCCATGCAAAGGTCCAAAGATGAATGCGCGTGAGCCCGGCAAAAAGATTGATCAGGAAAAAAGGAAAGATGGGGATGAGCCGCAACGTGAGGAGGTAGTATTTCCCGTTGCGGAGGAGTTCGTCGTTGAACTTCTTAAGCCGGCGGCCATACTTATCCTGCACCCACTTCCCTATAAGGTGTCGCGAGACGAGAAAGGCAAGTGCCGCGCCGATAGTGGCCCCGATATTTACAAAAACAGCGGCCGGTATGGTCCCGAAGAGATACCCTCCCGCTATGGTGAGGACCGCCGCCCCGGGGATTGAGAGGGCCGCCATCAGAACGAAAACCCCGATAAAAACGAGCGCCGCCACCGGAAAAGAGGCCTCCACAAAGGCTTCCAAAGCCTCCTTGTTCCTCCTGATGTTTTCGAGGGTGAAATACTCCCCCACCCCGGAATAGCGGATTACGGCAACGAGTAGGACGATCAGGATGACGATTAAAAGCCTTTTCTTCATTTCCTCAGGGCAGGCAGGGGCAGATGGGTAAAACTCTCTTCAAGATAGGCCATCGTGCGCGGGCAGGGCGAGGCCCCTCCCCTGTAGGCAAGGAAAAGATGGAGCACATCCTCCATGGTATCCATGTCCCTCCACTCGGGGAGGACGGATACGGAACGGCCGTTTAAGAGTTCCATCGTTTTTCCAAAGACCCTCTCCATTCCCCAATCGATACCGTCAAAGGCTTCAGGCCGGAAGGAATCCTTCCTGAAGCCTATCAGATAATATCCTCCGTCCGGGCAGGGGCCGATCACGGCATCATGGGAATCGAGGGACTCGAAGGCCCTTCTTATGAAAGAGGGAGGCAAGTCGGGCACGTCGCTTGCCAGCGCAACCGCCTTCCGGGCGCCGTTTGAAAACGCGCTGATAAGTGAATTTTTCAACCTCTCGCCCAAGTCCTTTCCAACCTGGGGAAGATAATCGTGCGATTTCCCCAGCCAGGAGGCAATTTCACCCTCGCCATCCGGAGGGTAAAAAGAGATTACTATGTTAAAAGGGGTTTCTTCGAGCGTCGATAAGATATCGAGGACGAAATTGCGGTAAAGGCCCAGCGCCCATTCTTCTCCTCCCATGCGGGCCAGACGGGATTTCACCTTCCCCGGTCCCGGAAGTTTTGTCATTAAGAGGACTGTCTCTGACATAAAAGCAAAACCCTTTCCATTCTTTTATCAAAAATAGAAGAGAATGGAAAGGATTTTTAATACCTCGGGATTGAACTTTGCAGATTTTTTGGTGGAGGCGGCGGGATTCGAACCCGCGTCCGAAAGCACTACTCTCAGGCCTCTACATGCTTAGGCTGCCTATTTAGTCTCGGCCCCTGCCGGGCGAACAGCCGCGCCTAAGCAGAAGCCCAGCCAGCCGGTTTTCGTCCTCCGGTAATTGGCGGCTCCGGAGGCTTGAGCCCGCTCGCGTCGCCTTTCCCGGGCCGCGGGCCCTACCGGGAAGGCGTCGTCGCTATTTGTTAAGCGGCGAGTGCCAGTTCTTGGTTGGCGTTTGTGTTTTTTTCCATCTTTTTACGTGGTGATGGAGCCACGGCATGCCACCTGAGCCTCATAACCCCCGTCGAAACCTTTCGCCCCCTGAAGGGATTAAATCTTTAACGGCGGGCTTTTATGGCCCGTTCCATTGCACGCTTGGCCTCTTTTTCCTTTATAGCCTCGCGTTTGTCAAAGAGCTTTTTGCCTCTTGCAAGCCCTATTTCTATTTTAGCATAAGGGCCCTTGAAATAGATTTTCAAGGGTATGAGGGAATAGCCCTTCTGTATGATCTTACCCTTTAGGCGCATGATCTCGGATTTTTTTAGGAGGAGCTTCCTCGTCCTCAGAGGGTCGTGGTTCATTATATTGCCGTGGCTGTACGGGCTTATATGGCAGTTGAAGAGGAATGCCTCCTCGTCTTTTATCATCACGTAACTGTCCCTCAGGTTGGCCTTCCCCTCGCGTATGGATTTCACTTCCGTCCCCAAAAGGGCAATCCCCGCCTCGTGTTTTTCATCTATGTGGTAGTCGTGGTAGGCCTTTCTGTTTTCAATTACGGGTTTCATCCTCCATTCTAACATGAACGCAAAAACGCGCCCGGCGGCCTTCGCTCTTGGGGGGATCTGCCCAATTACGCCTTCCAAAGGAAGACATTTTAAAGCTTAATGGCCGCCGTGCGCGCCTTTTCTCACTTCTGTTTGCTTCTTAGCGCCTTTTCCCTATCCCTTTTTCTCCCTTATTGGTCATATAACCCAAATTTCCCGCACCTTCTTTATATGCCATCCCTCCCCACCCGTTCATATATTCGTAATGAAGCAATTACTGTGCCATCTTGGGAGAAAACTATTTTTGAAGGCTTATTTGGAAGGTAAGACTGCGGGTTCGGAAAGGGGGCCTTCCGAGAGAGGCCCCCTGGCGCTTATTCTGTAAGTGCCGCCCGTGGCGCCCTCGTCAAAATAGGACGGGATGGCGCTCTCGCCAATCTTTATGAACTCGCCCCCGCTCTCTTTGTAGATGCCGTAGGCCCTGACCCATGTCTCCGGGTTTTCCTGCCAGAGGAGCCTTACGGCGGATTCAGCCTGAACGGCGGCAGGCGCGGCGGGCTTTGTGGGCACAAAATCGGCCGGTCCCACGGTTATCCTTGCCCCCTCGCCCTCGTACATGAAGGGCCCGCCCTTAACGGCCCGTATTTCATAGCTCACTTTTCTATCGGGCTCGGCAGGAAGCTCCATGGACATCTCCTTAACGGGTTCTTTCGTTAGCTGCTCAATCTCGCCGTTCTCCTTGAAGACGTTGAAGGAAAAAGAAAACCCTTCCGGGTACTCCCAGCTCAGCCGGAGGGATTCGGGGCCAATTTTTACCGAGAGATTTTCGGGCGGCGCGGGGGGGGTTATTACCGGGACCACTATTTCGGCCTTCTCCCCCAGAATGCCCTGCTGAGACCTGGCCCTTACCCTGAACGTATATGTCAGGCCGTAAGCGGCGAGCGTGGAATATTGCTTCTCGCCCTGGACCGAAACGGTCTCGAATGAACCCTCGTTCACCTTCTCCTCGACCACGAATTCCTTTATTTTCTTTTCGGGATAGCCCCAGGTGAGGATTACGGTATCCGCCCTTTGGATGGCCGAAATGTTCTGCGGGGCCGGGGGCGGTTCGAGCCTCTCAAGCGAGGGCGGGGCTTTTACCCCGCAAGCCGCAATTAATAAAAGAACCGGTAAGAGGAGATTTTTAAGGTGACACCTCACGCCTTTTTCGCCCTTAAGAGGCTCTTGTGCCTCTTTATCTGTTCTTTGACCAACTCGGGCGAGGTCCCGCCCGCGCTCTTTTTGGCCCGCACGGATTTTCCGGGATCAAGCACCTCGTATATGTCTTTTCCGATTAGCGGGGAAAAGGCTTTCAGCTCCTTGAGCCCGAGTCCCGAAAGACTCCCAACCCCTTTATTAATAGCGTATTTTACGGCCTTGCCCGTCACCTCGTGCGCCTCCCGGAAGGGGAGCCCTTTCCGAACAAGATACTCGGCCATATCCGTGGCCGTGGAAAAGCCCTCTCCGGCAGTGGCAAGGAGCCTCTCTTTATTAAACTTTATATTCGGAAGCATATCGATGAACACGGCGAGCGTTGCCCGCACAGTATCGACCGTATCGAAAACAAGCGGCTTGTCCTCCTGAAGGTCCCTGTTATAAGAGAGCGGCAGGCCCTTCATGAGCGTTAGCATTCCCATCAGGCTTCCGTACACCCTCCCCGTCTTCCCCCTCGCAAGCTCCGCCACATCGGGGTTTTTCTTCTGGGGCATTATGCTCGAGCCCGTGGCGAAGGCGTCCGGAAGCTCGATAAAGGAAAACTCTCCGGTTGACCATAACACGATCTCTTCCGAGAGCCGCGATAAGTGCATCATCAAGATGGCCCCCGCAGACATGAATTCGATAACGAAGTCCCTGTCCGAGACCGCATCTATGCTGTTGGCCGAAACCCCGTCAAACCCAAGCTCCTTTGCCACAAATTCCCGGTCTATGGGCAGGCTTGTACCCGCAAGCGCGCAGGAGCCGAGAGGCAGAACGTTTATCCTTTTAAGGACGTCCTTAAGCCGGGTCTCATCCCTTAAGAGCATCTCGCAATAGGCGAGGAGATGGTGCGCGAGAAGCACCGGCTGTGCCCGCTGAAGGTGCGTGTACCCCGGCATAACAACATCCTGGTTCTTTTCGGCAAGCCCTATGAGGACTTCCCTCAAATCGGCGACAAGCCCGATGAGCTTCTTTGCCTCATCCCTTAAATAGAGCCTCGAATCGAGCGCGATTTGATCATTCCTGCTCCGCGCCGTGTGGAGCCTTTTGCCGGCCTCGCCAATTTTTTCAGTAAGGGCCGCTTCTATGTTCATGTGGATATCCTCAAGCTCTTTTTTGAACTTGAACTTGCCCTGCTCTATCTCGGAATAGATCTCTTTCAGCCCCTTTACGATAAGCACAGAATCCTTCTTTGGGATTATCCTCTGCTTGCCAAGCATCTTCGCGTGGGCCATGCTCCCCGCGATATCGTGCCTCCAGAGCCTCCAGTCAAAAGATATGGACTCCGTGAACTCCTCTACGCTCTTTGCGGTCCGCGCGGCAAACCTCCCCGCCCAGAGCTTTTTCTTTTGTATTCCGGGTTTTTTATTCATAACGGAAAGAATAAAAGGCGGGCTTATAAAGTGTCAAGGGATAAGAACAGCGCGACTGAGCCACAGGAAACCTCCGATAAACTCATTTTTTGTTACTTGTAAGCATCACCCCTTGGAAGTATTGCTATTATCTCGACAACCTGCCGCTCTGTCTTCAGTCTGTAGATAACCCGCCAGCCGCCGACTCTGTAACGGTAGAGCCCTTTAAGTCTGCCGGTTAAAGCTTTGATGTTGTTGCCGTATTGAGGGTTTTTTTCGAGGGTTTCGAAGCAGTCGTCAAGCCTCTGCCTGATGTCTCTGGAAGCCCTGTCATAGACCTTCTCCGCGGGTCCTGTGAGGTCTATTTCCCAGATTTCTTTTTTCGCCACCTGACGGTCTCGCCTCTTTCAGAGGCCTTCAACCCCTCATTGATTGCCGTAACCCAGTCCGGTCGAGAGAGGATCTCCAGGGTCTCCTTGTGCCGCTCGATGTAATCATCAATCAGCTCCGAAAGTATTTCCTTGATGTCCCTCTTCTCGACACTCGCAATGATCTTGAGCGTATCCCGTTTGTCCTCGGGAATTCTTACGGTTGTAGTAGACATGTCTGACCTCCTGAAATTAGTCTACTTGTTTCAAATATTTTGTGTCAAGGAAAGGAATTGGAAATCCAACCATTTGAAACTCAGAAGTCATTGCGAGCGGAGCGAAGCAATCTCGCATTATATACAGATATACGATCGCGCGCGAGCGCGCGCGCGTTTTTATGCGTTCAGGCCGAATCCCTATTTCTCTTTGTTTCCGGGAAGTTAGGGGTCCGCAAGCGTTCACGCCGTTCAAGTTGTTCAAGCTGTTCATTTTTATTCTCCTGTCGCGCCCGTCGCTCTGCCGCGCTATTGCGCTGATTGAGCATACGGCATCAGAGCGGACGGCGTCCATATGACGCAGGTCACCATTTTTGTGTCACCCTTTTTACTCCCCCCCTTAAGATAAGGGGGAGCGGGGGGGTTATGAAAAGCAAGATTTACTTGAAAAGCATCCCTCTAAAGGGGTAAATTACAACGGAATTATTTATGGGTTTAGCTAAGGAGAAATAGGGGAAGCGTCCCTGATTTTTTCTCCATGCGGCTGTCCGATTTAGATCTTAACTGCGTCCCCTTCCCCATGCCAAGACTCTGTATCCCATTTGAAAGTAAATATTAATTCCCACCACTCATGCTTTTTTTGTCCGTATCGGAAATTCATTACTGCGTCAGCCCTAATCGAGTTTGCTTCGCTCGCTAATTTCTCCTTAACTTCAGCTAAATTAGAGTTCTGCCGCGATATTTCCACTTTTAAATGTCTAATAATCTTGGCCCCGGAAATAGCATGCTCCGTAAAAAATATTCCGTTACATTCAGTACCTTTCACTCCAAATCGTGTCTGCACTTATTTATTTCTTTCCATAACAATAACCATTTCCTCTCGGTTTCCAGTTATGGATGTTATAGTTGCTGTAGCTACGGAAACCACGGCCCAACCCTCTGTGGCATAAGAATTAATTGCTTTTTCAAGTTTTTCAGGGTCAAATTTGCCATCGAAAAATCTGTCCTTCTGAGTCAATACTTTATACTCTTTCATCTTACACCTCCTTTGTTTAATCCCCCTCACCCAAATACAACCTGCAGGAAATCCGGATTTTATCTTAAATGAAAATTTTTCAAAATGGAATGGAAAAGTCGGGCGCTGGCTCGGAAAAGGAGAAAAAAGGACGGTTGTTCTATTTTTCCCATTACAAGGACGCTTTCCGTCTTTCCTGAATCGGCCCGTCCAAAAATTCAAAGCCGGGCAGAGCAATCCCTGCCCCATTTTGCATTGCCTAAAAAGAATCCTTTTAGGTTAAAATTAAATCATAAAAGGGGTGTTATTATGACCACAGCGGAAGCAACTTCCGAGGTATTCTGGACTGCATTTCGAGCCTTGCCGAAGAAGGAAAGAGGGGCTGTCATTGAAAAATTGCTCAAAGACAGGGAATTTGTGGAAGACCTGATTGATACCGTCCTCATTGAGCAGCGCCGGAAGGAACCCTCGCGCAGTCTTGACGAATACCTTGCCCCTCCATTGCCGACCGCAAAGAAGTTTACCGTTTGTAAGAAATAGGGAATTTAAAGCGGGGCAGAGCAAGCCCTGCCCCTACGCCAAAAAAAATTAAATCCTAATCCTTAAAAGAAAGATTCCGGACAAGCCGGAATGACAAACTCCTCCTTGGGAAGAAGAGAATCACCCTCCCCTCCATCCCCTCCCATCGAGGGAGGGGAGAAATAAGAGGATTGGGGGAGAATGAGGGTGGGGGTGAAAAGATTCAATATTTAATTCTGATTAAATGGCTTAAGCCGTCCTCCTCTTCCCGGTCTCTTTTTCCAGCACATCGACTATGTACTTGTTGAGCGTGAGGCCTTTCTTCATCGCCTCTATAGCGACTTTCTGGTGCAGGTTCGAGCCGACACGGACATTGAAGGAGCCTTTAAACGGGTGTTCCGCTTCTTTGCCCTGTTCCTTGCAGGTCTGGATGTAATCGTCCACGGCCTCCTCAAAGGCCTTGCGAAGGGATTTCACGTCCGTGCCTTCATAACTCACGAGCGCGCGGATAAATTCGACCTTCCCGTAAAAAATTTTATCCTCGTCGCTGTAATGCACGGAACCATAATAGATCTTGTATTTCATCGTATTTGTCATCTACGCGCTTATATCAATCGGCCCAATCAGGATGCCGGGGGAGCCGGTGGAGCCGAAGAATTTAAGGTCGTCCCCTATGGCCTGGACCTTCTCGAAGAGGGAGAGGATATTGCCGCTGATCACGGCCTCTTTAACGGGATGGGAGAGCTTTCCGTCTTCGATGAGAAGGCCGGTGACGCCTATCGAGAACTCGCCCGAGATGGGGTTTGCGGTATGCATGCCCATCGCCTCAACTACATAGAGGCCCTTCTCTACCTTTTTAAAGAGGTCTTCCGCCTTCACGGCCTTTCCGGCCCTGGACGGGGCAAGGTAAAGGTTCAGTGGGCCCACGGTGGGAGAGGCCGCAAGGCCGGGCTTAACGCCGTTTCCGGTGGACTTAACACCCTCTTTTTTTGCCGTATACGTGTTGTGCATGAAGCCTTTTAATATGCCCGCCTCGATGAGGGCCTTTTTCGAGACGGCCACCCCCTCGTCGTCGAAGGGACGGGTGCCCATGCCGTGCCGGAGGAGGCCGTCGTCAATGATGTCGAGCATGGGGTTTATGACCACTGTGCCGATCTTCCCTTTTAGAAGGGACTTTCCTTTCTGCACGGATTCCGCCGAGAGCATGGAGGCGAATATGGCCAGAAATTCAGAGGCCGTGGCGTTATCGAGGAGGACGGGGCCTTTAAAGGGGCCAGTCCTTTTTGCGCCCAAGAGGAGAAGGGCTTTTTCCGAGGCCGTCCTGCCCACGCCCGCAAAATCGATGTCGGCCATGAACGGGCTCCCCATGAAATCGAAACCCATCTGGGTGTCCCCGCCGTCTTCGGCAACGGCCATTATCTGGGCCGCCGCAATTGTGGAATCATATGTCCCCGAAATTTCGAGCGTGTTGGTTAGTAAGACCTCTTCGGAGCTGAAAGAGGCTATGGCGCTCCTCACGCGCTTGATGCGGCTGTCCGTCTCGCGGGCGCTTTTCTCAATTGCCAGGGCCTTTTCGAACGCCCCTTCGGACCCGATTCCGGCTACTACAGGGTCGTATATTTCCGGGGTTTCGGGAAGGGCCCCGGGCGCGGGGAGGCCGAAGCTCCTGTCCTCCTCTGTGTAATTTGCGGCCTCAAGAGCCTTTTCGAGTACGCCAAGGGCGTTTTCCGGGGATGTCGAATATGAGAACCCTGTGCGAAAATCCTTCACCACCCGCACGGAATAGCCGAAATCCGTAGAAGTCTTTACGTTTTCCAGTTCGCCGTTTTTGGCCTCGACGGAGATGCCTTTCCGCAGGCGGACGTAGATTTCGCATTCGGCCCCTTTTTTGCGGGCTTCCGCGAGGACATTTTCGGCAAAAGACCTTTCAATCCTCATAATAGGTGGCCGAGGCCGTATCGGATTCCCAGACCGTCACACCCGAAAGGTGCACGTCTTCGGGGAGTTTCCTGTCCATCTGGTCGAATATCCATTTGGCCATATTTTCCGAGGACGGGTTTATCTCCGTAAAAGGGAAGACGTCGTTCAGAAAGGCGTGGTCGAGAGGGGCAATGCACTCGGCAAGGTATTTTTTAAGCTGGTGAAAGTCTATGGCCAGGCCTATCTCGTTGAGCCTTTCGGCGACCACGTGGACGTGCACTTTCCAGTTATGCCCGTGGAGCCTCTCGCAGTTCCCTCCGTAGCCCCTGATCTGATGGGCCGCCGAAAAAGAACCCTCTATCATGAGCTCATACATAAACCGGCGCTCCTTTTAAATTTTAGACGGATTTTTTAAAAACGGCTATATAAGGCAGGTTCCTGAATTTGTTCTCGTAATCGAGGCCGTAACCCACGACGAATACGCTGGGTATGGTGAACCCCTTGAAATCTATCGGCACTTCGGCTATCCTCCTCTCCTTTTTGTCGAGGAGGGCGCATATCTTCAAGCTCGCCGGCGCGCGCTGGATGAGGTGTTCCCTCAAGAAATTAAGCGTGACGCCCGTGTCGGCAATGTCTTCGACGAGGAGGACGTGCTTGCCCTTTATGTCCGACTTGAGTTCGCACTCTATCTTTACCTGGCCCGTGGTCTTCTCTTTCACATAGCTTGAGCACGTGATGAAGTCCACGGTGAGGGGGATTTTTATGTTCCTCACGAGGTCCGAAAAGAACATGAACGCCCCTTTGAGTATGCCCACGGCGATGAGTTCCTTCCCCCGGTACTCGGCGGTGACCTCGTCGGCCAGCTGCTTTACCTTTTTTTGAATCTCCTCAACGCTGTAAAGGGGCTTGCCCATTACCATGAATTAAGTCCTCCTCCAACCCGGTAAATGCAGGTATCATAACACAAAAGGGGCCTTATTTATCCCGCCACCGCGATGGAGAGCGGGATGTGCGTGAAGACGAGGAAGGCGCGCGCGGGGAGGTTATAAAGGGATTCGACAGCCTTCCGGTACAGCTCCATCTGGAACCTGTATTTATCCGCCAGTTCCTCGATCTCGGAGCCCTTCTTCAAAGGGAAGCTCTTGTAGTCATAAATTCGGGCGCTCCGGTCTTTGATTATGAGCCTGTCGATGCGCCCGTTGTAAAGGGTTTTTCCCACCTGGTGGACGAATGGAAATTCGGCGAACGAATGCTCGCGGGGGAGGACTATCTCCGCAAAGAGGCCGCTCTTTTTGAGCTTTTCAAAATCCCCTGTGACGGTCTTCAGGTAGCGCTCTCTCTTATCGGGCTCGAAGGTCTCGCCGGAGATGAGGAGCCTGGCCCTTCGAACGAGGTCGTCATCCGCCAGTATCCCTTTGGATATCTCTTCGAGGAGCTGGTGCATTACCCTTCCGATCGCGACCCAGTCCTTCCCGTGGCGGGTCCTGACGAGGATGTCTTCCGTCACGTCCCTCACGTGGAGGGGCGGCTCATAGAGGATGGGCTCCGTGTAAACGGGCTCGTTCAGAAAGCGGGACTCGGCCGCAAGCTCTATTTTCCCGACTTTCTCGTAGCTTGCCGCGATGTCCTCCTCCTTTAAGAGATGAAAGGGGTTTTCGGCCTCTTTTTTCCCAAGGTCGAAAGAGTCTTTCAGGTATTTCAGCCGGCCTTTTGGCTTCTCCTGCTCGAAGCCGCTCATGAAGAGGTAGTCCATGGCCCTTGTGACGGCGACGTAAAAGAGTCTTTTTTCCTCCTCGCGCTCCCTTTCCTTCATCCTCTCGAATTCGAGTATGCCTTTTCTCATATCCGGTTCCGGCTCGTAGCGGAAAACGAACCTGCCCGCGCTCTCCTCGACCACAATAGCCCCGCTTTTTGGCCCCGTGTCCTCGTCCAGCGAGGGCAGGAAGACCATCGGGAACTGGAGGCCCTTGGCGGCGTGCACCGTCATGAGCTTTACCGCGTCCATGCCCTCCGTGTTCACATTGGCCTTGGCGATCTCCGCCTTGAAGCGCTCCGAGAGGAGCCTGTCCCTCACCGTTATGGGGTCAAGCCCCTCCGCCTCGAGGGCTTCGACCATCTGGATGAACTTCTTGATGTTTGCGTGCCGGGGCTTCTCCTTGAACTGGGTCCAGCCGCTGGTCGCCACGAGGAGGCGCTCTATTATGCGGGAGAGGGGAAGACCCCCCATTAAGGAAAGGAGTTCTTCGAGGACTCGAGCCGATTCCGTGAGTGGGGATTTTCGTTTCGCAAGGGATGCGCCCACTTCGAGCTTATTCCAGAGCGGGCCTGTTTTCCCCTTTATGAGAGCTGTGAGCCTTTCGTAGCCAACCCCGAAGAGGGGTGAGCGCAGGAGGCAGAAGAGGCTGTAATCGTCCCCGGGGTCCACGAGGAAGCTCGCGAATTCCCTCAGGAGGGCGACTTCCGGCTCCTCGTAAAATCCCATGCCCTTGAGCACGATGAAGGGGATATTCTCCCTTCTCAGGGCATCCTCGAAAGAGGCCAAATGGGTCCTCTGCCTCAAGAGCACGGCCATATCGGCCCAATCGCAGGGTTTTAACTCATCAGAATGAATTTGATGACTGTGGACTTGATGATTTCTGTAGAGGATCTTCATGTGGCGCGCAAGGAGGGCGGCCTCATGCTCGCGGTTGCTTTTTGTGTGAGAGCCTTCCTCCGGTTCAAGGAGCAGAAGCTCCACCTTGCCTTTTCCCGTTCTCGCGGCCTCGAAAGAGGAGTACTGCACCCGCCAGGACTCCCTATCCAGAGTTCTGGGCATTATCTTTTCAAAAAGCCTGTTTGTGAACTCTATTATTTCCGGGAGGCTCCGGAAATTCTCCTTCACCTCCTTGTACTCGTACTCGCTGCCCAAAAAGCTCGAAAGCCTCTCCCGCGCCTTCCGGACCACGGAGACATCGGCACCCCTGAAAAGATAGACGGATTGTTTTTCGTCCCCCACCAGAAAAATGGTCGGGACCGTCCCCCGCTCCCTTTTCGCCCCGAGCCCGGAGCGCCACTCCTCGGTTAGTTTATCCAATAGCATCCATTGAAGGGCGCTTGTGTCCTGGAATTCATCGACAAGGATGTGGTCCGTGTGCTCGTCAAAGGCATAGAGTATGTTCTGCCATTCGGGGCTTTTGATGAGCGCATGGAAGGCGTAAAACTCAAGGTCGCTGAAATCTATGAGCCGGGCCTCCGCCTTCCGGGCCCTGTAGGATTCAAGGCACCTCGAGTATAGCTCTAATATGCGCGCCTCGGGCTCACCCAGGTCGCCTTTAAGAATAAGCTCCGAAAGGGGCCTCTTGTAATAGAGTTCGTCCAGGTGGGCAAGGAGGCCGTCCCAGCCCCTTATGCCCCTTTCCTTCATCGCCTCGAAAAAAAGGGCGTGCTCCCGGGATTCTTTTTTCAGTGCCCCCGTAACCGAATCACGCCAGAGGGAGCCGGAGGCCGTCTCATCCATTATGGAGAGGTTCGGGTCCATCCCCAATTCCATTGAAAAGCGCTTCAGGAGCTTAAGGCAGAAGGAATGGATGGTGGATATCCTCATGAGCGGGATGCGCGGCCTTATCTTCGCGTACAGGTCCGGATACTTTGAGGCAAGTATCTTGAGGATCCTCTCTTTCATCTCCGAGGCCGCCTTTTCGGTGAACGTTATGGCGAGAATCCGCTCGGGCTCGGCCCCTGCATCGAGGAGGGCGATATACCTCATGGCGAGCTTCTCGGTCTTTCCGGAGCCTGCCGGAGAGGAGATGATAAAACTCCTTTTTACATTCAGATAGTCGGGGAGATCAGGAGCCATCTTTGGCCTCCATCTGCGCTTCCGGAGCCCTCCGCACTTCTCGATAATGTATGTAAGGGCAGTAGGGCTTCTCGTGGCATCGCCTGCATGTCTGGTCCGAAAGGGGTCTTGCCGAAAAATCGCCCTCTTTAAGGAGGCCCGTCGTCTCTTCGAGCCAGAAGAGGGCCTTTTCGATATAATCCTCCAATGTCCGGCCCGCCTTAAGCTCCGTTCTGCCGGGGATGAACCTTGTTTTCAGCTCCTTCAGGGAATAAATGCCCACACGCGAGGGCGCGAGCCCGGCCCTCTTTGACATCTCGGCGTATAAGAGGAGCTGGAGGTTCGCGCCTTTTTCGATGATGTCTTTTCCGGCCAGGTCCAGGCGCCCGGTCTTGTAGTCTATTATCAGATGGGCGCCCTCCTCCTTCCGGTCTATCCTGTCTATCTTTCCTGACAGCATCACTCCTTTAAGAGGGGCATTCATCTTGAGTTCCGCTTCCTGGAAGCTATATCCATCCTCCTGTAATTTTTTCTCCATTTCGAGTATGTCGGGCAGGATGCCCAAAAAGCTCTCCTTTAAAAGGTCTTTCCAGAAAGGCTCGATAGTCTCCCCTGAGAGTATCCCGTCAAGTATGCGAAGCGCACGTTCTTTTAGTTCCTCTACAGTCCTTTCCCTTATTGGACAGAGCCTTTCCATTACTTTATGGGTGATGGTGCCCGCTATCCTCGGCTCTATTTCATATCTTGCCGGCTCAAGAGGTAAGACGCCGAGCATTTTTTCGATATAGAACCTCCTCGGACAGGCCCTGTAGGCATCTATATCCGTCACCCGGAGTTTTTTGGGTTTTCTTCCCTTCACCTTTATTTCCTTTATCGAAGCCCCATACGGGTCCTTTTCTTTTTTGCCTTTCCGTAGGAGCTCTTCCTCTTTCGAGAAGATTCCGTAAACGGGGTCTTTAAGCCTCTCCCCCTCCGAGATGAAGATGCTCGGGATAAAAACCTTCTCCCCTTCCATCTCGGGGAATGAGAGGTGGGTCCTCCCGCTTCCCGAGAGGAGCTTTTTAAACAGGAACTCTTCCTTAAGGAGGAGGGCCTTCATTGTCTTTAGCCCGAGCGCGGCCCTCAGTTTTTCCGGCAGGAAGAGGTCCATCTCCGGCCTTGCGGGGATGACCCCGTCCTTGAGCCCGGCAAAATAGAGGGATTCCGGCTCAAGCTGGGCCGCGCCTTCTCCAAAGGGCATTATCTCAACCCCGGCCCCTTCCTCCTCATCCGGGACGGATGTGATTGCATATTCGAGGATTTCCCTCATGTCCTGCTCATCACATTCACCGAGGGAGTCGAGCAGAGCCAGGCTTTTTAGCCTCTCCTCAAGCTCATCGATGAAGTTAGGGGACTCGAAACCAAGCCCCCTCAGGACCTCGAGATATTTTTTTACAAACCCGGAAAAACTTTGCGGGGCTTTCCTTAACGGAGAGAGTTTCCTTTTTAGCCATTTCAAGTCTTCTTTGGGCGCATCAGAAAAAAGGAGGAGTTCATCCAGGCCGCCTGTTATACCTCTAAGAGTGATCTTTGGAGCTAAACCCCGTAGGGATTCCGGCATGTCTTTGAAAAACGGCGAACTCAAAAGCCGGGCAATGTACGGGGCCGACTCGTCCCCGAAAAGATGGAAAAGTCCGGTAAGGTCCCCGGCCCTTCTCCTCCGCTTCGAGTTCCTGCCCGAAGGGAATGAATAAGGTATGCCGTAGTTTGTGAAGACGCGCTCGGCCATGTCGGCGTACTCCGTCCCCGGGGGGAATATGAAAAGTGCCCGCGAGGGGTCATTAGACCCCCCATCAATGAATCCCCGATCGGTGGACCCCGAAATGAAGGCCGCCTTCAGTTTTCTCGCGACAGCCTCCACCTCCTCCTCCCTCGAAGGATAGCCGTAATAGCGAACGGGAGCGGGGGCCTTCCCCGGAAAATCCTCTTCCAGAGGGTTAAAACCTTTAAGGAAAGAAATGAATTCGTCGCTCAATGAGCCGTATTTTTCATCATGGGGTACAAGGAGAAAGGAGGTTTGAGCTTTTTCGAGGATTTCCTTTATAAGGAGCCTTTCGGCAGGGGTAAGCTCGTAAAAGCCGTCGAGTATAGTTAGCGTAAAAGGGAGTTTCGAAGCAAGCCCGCCGGCATGAATAAATGCGTCCCCCTCGTCTAAAAAGCTGTTTTTGCTTAAAAAAGAATCATAAAGCTCCATAAGCTCCATAGCTTTTGAGAGGCGCTGGGCGACCTCGTCCGGAATCCCGGTTTCGCGTATGGCCGGGCCGATTACTTCTTCTTTTAACCCCTCGGCGTTTTTTCCGGGGAAATGGCCCTTCACCTCCAAGATGAAATCGGCGAGAAGGGAAGAATACCCGGGGCTTGCTGCAATACCCCTCGCGGAGGAAAGCCTCATGAGGAGCGGCACCCTTAAGTGAGATGGAAAGACAAGGCGGCCCGAGTGGGCCTGGCAGAGCTTTTTGGCGAGCTGGGCCGGGGTGAACATGAGAGGGGGCACATAGGTCCCCCTTTTGCCCGCCGCGAGCCGGTGGAACGTCTTCCTTGCCTCCTTTATCCTGCCGTAAGAGGGCGAGAGATAGAGGATTTGGGAATAATCCGGCGCCTCCCGGTCCCCACTCAGACGGAGTGCTTCCCTCAAAAAAAATTCCGTTCCCCCCCGCGCTCCAAAACGGCAATAAAGGATTTTCCGCATCTATTAATATAAATCCCTCCGGGCGGGAGTGGCAAATCGGCAATTTCTTCTGAAAATAAGCTTCTGAAAATAAGCTTGCGAAAAAACCTTTTGGAAGGATAAAATAGATGCACTTAAAAGAGCGGCCTTCGATGCGATTCCGCGGAATAAAATTCAAGCTCTCGCTGTTCGTGATGCTCCTCCTCGTGGCCACGACCTTTATTTTTTCGGTGACCGTGGTGAGGAGGACCGACGACTTCGTCCTCTCGGAGGTGATCAAGAAGGCCGAGACGGTCGCCAAATCCACGGCCGCGGCGGCCGCCTACAGCCTTATGGCCGAAGACCTGCTGGGGATCGACAACCTCGTCTCCAAGGTCAAGGGGTCCCACTTAGACGTGGACCAGATAGCGGTCCTCGACAACAATATGCAGATAATCGCCCATAACGACATCAAAATGCGCGGGGAGACATTGCGCCCCTCCTGGGGGAAGATGCTCAAGATGGGGTCGGACGGGGCCGTATTCAATGACGATTCGCGCAACTCTTTCGCCATAATCACGCCGGTCACTTTCTTCGACAGGCATTTGGGATATGTGGTCATCGGCCTTAACAAGACGGTCCCCATGATCGCAAAAAGGAAGATGCGCACAAGCCTCATCGGGGGGCTTGCCCTCGCCCTGCTCATAGGGCTTGCGGGGATTGCCGTAATATCCCAGGTCATCACAAGGCCCCTGAAGGAGCTTGCCTCCGGCATGGCCGAACTCGAAGAGGGCAAGAGGAGCCGCATCAAGGTCTATGGCAAGGACGAACTGGGGGAGCTTACGAACAGGTTCAACAAGATGAGCGCTCTCATTACGGAACAGAAGGACAGGCTCGCAAGTTATGCCGCCCAGCTTGAGGAGGCCTACATCTCCACTCTCCGGGTCCTTGCCGCCGCTATAGACGCCCGGGACCCCTATACGCTGGGCCATTCGACAAGGGTGGCGTCCCTTTCCGTAAAGTTAGGGCAGGCTGTCGGGCTTTCGAACAAAGAGCTCGAGGACATCGAGATCGCGTGTCTCTTTCACGACCTGGGGAAACTGAAGACCCCCGATTATATCCTTCTCAAGGAGGGCGCCCTCGACCCGATGGAGAGCCGCGAGATGAAGCGGCACCCGGAGGACGGGGCCGAGATACTGGCCAGGGCCACATCTCTAAGGAAGTACATATCCCCGGTGAAATACCATCATGAATGGCATAACGGAAAAGGTTATCCGGAGGGGCTCAAAGGGGAGGAGATCCCCCTGAGCGCGGCGATAATCGCCATCTCCGACGCCTTTGACGCCATGACGTCCTCGAGGCCGTACAGGCAGCCGCGCTCCGAGGCCGGGGCCCTCCAGGAGCTTATGAGGTGCGCCGGGAGCCAGTTCAATCCGCGGCTTGTGGAGCTGTTTATAAAAGTATTCAGGGACGAGCACGAAGGGTACATAATCTCAGAGGTGATATGAAGCGGCTTTATCTCCTTGTCCTGTTAATGGCTGTTTCAGGCCTCCTTTTTTCGTGCGTTCACACCGGAAGGCCCCTTTTCCAAAAACCCCAAAAACCCGTTCAGACGGCCAAAAAGGAGTCGAGGCCGCAAATACCTCCTCCAAAGCCCGTGCCGGCAAAAGAAAAAGAGCCCCCGAGGCCCGAACTTGTCCTTAAGGAGGCCCGCGAGTGCGTCCTTAAAGGCGATTACGAAGAGGCTTTCGACTTATACAGGGCCGCCCTGGCGGGAGACCCCGGTGCGGCCTCCCGCAACCCGTACCTTGAGATTTTCGAATGGATGAGAGAAGGGGCCGACGGGGCCTACGAAAAGCAGGACTGCGCGCGGGCGGGCTCTGCCTATGGTCTCCTTTCGATAAATTATCCCGATGCGGGAAACCTCTCATTCAGTCAGGGCTACCTGAAAGAGCGCATAAAGTACTGCTCAAAGACACTCACCGAGGAAGGGCTTGCCGAATACAGGGAGGGGAACCTCGAGAAGGCCCTTTTAAAGTGGAGGAGCGCCCTCAAGTTCGACCCGGGAAACGAGGAGGCCCGGAAGGCCTCGGAGACCACGGGCGTCCAGATGAAGAACCTGAAAAAAGAAAAACCCTGATCACCCTCTCCTCAAACGCTGTTCCAATACAGGAAGCCTTTTAGCCGCGTACCGGCCCATGTCCGTATTGGGAGCGACCTGCACCTGAAGCCTGTAGCTCTCGTATGCGCTCGCAATGTCTCCGACCGCCTCATAGGAAATCCCCAGGGTCCCGTGGACCTCTTCATCACGGGGGGCAGCCTCCCTGTAGACCTCAAGGCGGGGTATTGCGTCCCTGTGCCGCTCGAGCCTGAAATAACTAAGGCCGAGGACGAAATTGGAAAGCGGGTTTTCCGGAAATATATCGAGGCTTCTCCTCAATGGAGGGACCGCATCCTCATAGCGCTTCCGGCCGAAATAAAGCACCCCCAAGCTTTGCCACGCAGGCTGGTAATTATTGTTTATGGCAAGCGCCCGCCTGAAAGAGGATTCAGCCTCACCGGCGCGCTCCGCGCGGAGGCGTATCAGCCCCCCAAGGTTATGGAACGGGGGCTGGTTGCCGTCCACAGCCATCGCCGCATCGAGTTCGCGCCGGGCCTCGGGAAGCTTCCGGTCCCTGTAAAAAACAAGCGCTTTATCGAAGTGGATATATCCCTGCTGAACCCTCCTGATTGAGGCGAGCCGAGAATTGAAAGGCTCCGCATTTATGCCGTTGCCCTTGAGGCCCTGCGGCTGTGCCTCGCGGACCATGGCCTGAACCTCTTCGAGCCTCACCCCGGTCCTCGGGTGCGTGGAGAGGAGTTCACTTAAAAAATTCTCTTCGGGGGTCCCCTTGCCCGTCCTTGCCGCGTACTCGTTCACGGCCGCTAAAAGGCTCCTGTGCGCGTTCACGGCCTCTTCGGGGTGATACCCTGCCCTTGCCATGTAGTTCACGCCGAGCCTGTCGGCCTCGATCTCCTGGTCCCTGCTGTATTTTAGGAGAAAAAGGGTGCTCCCGACGGCGGCTGCGTCCAAGAGCCATCCCCGCTCTTCTCCGAGGACGAGTGCGCCCCCGCCCAGCGCCACGCCCTGTAGGACGGAGCGAGTATATTGCCTTGCCGAGTGCCTTGCGGCAACATGCCCGATCTCGTGCCCCATTACGAAGGCGAACTGGGCCTCGTTTTCAAGGCCCACAAGAAGCCCCCTCGTCATGGCCACGTGGCCGGGTATGGCCCAGGCATTGGGGACGGAACTGTTCTGGATAATGAACTCCATCGGGACGTCCGGCCTGTGCGAGACCGAGTGGAGGTCCCGCACTACGCGGGCCAGATACGAGGTGAGGGCGGGGTCCGAATACGGCCCCCCTCCGGCCAGCTCTCCCCAGAGCGCCGAGGGATACGCAGACTCGCCGAATTTTATCTCCTGCTCCGGCGAAAGCAGCATAAGCTCCCTTTTGCCCGTGACGGGATTTACGGCGCAGGCGGCAAGAAGAATCAGAAAGGCCAGGGTTTTAAAAAAGCTCCTCATGATTTCAATTTAGCCTCGCCGCGGCCCCCTGTCAATCCCGGATTATTTTAGGAAGAGGGCGGGGTATCCGCCCAACTCATTGAAATGTGATGAGGGTGCATAACCGCGGCAAGTTTCTCTTTTTGGCTCTTTTATATTCCTGATGCGCCGCTTTCCTCATGCTCCCGCTCTGTCCGGAACACCCCGCCCTCAATTCCGTTTCCTTTAGTTGTTTGCAACGAATCGGAAAGGAAGATGGGGGTGGATGGGGCGAAAAGTGAGGTGACGGTGAGCAGATCATGAGCGGGTGAGAGCCCGCGAATAATTATGATCTTTAAAGTCCATACGAACCATTTCAGCTCATTTTGAGACCCGCCACCCCCAGATTCCCTTCTATATCAAAGAAAGTGGTGAACGTCCCCGTCGCTCCCGCCCACCCCGGTTTCTCCCCTGTGATAAAATAAAAAACGATGTTTCTTTTCATAGGTAAAAGGCTCGCCCAGATGGTGCCCCTCATCCTCGGCATCACGCTCATAACCTTCACAGTCATCCACCTTGCCCCCGGCGGGCCGGTAGAGGTCCAAACGGAAATGTCCCTTAAGACCTCCGCCCAGGCAAGGGAGAACCTGAAGAAGCTTTACGGCCTCGATAAGCCCCTTCACGTCCAGTACGGGGAATGGCTCGCGAGGTTCGCAAAGCTCGATTTCGGCAAGTCCTTCGTGGACGGGAGAGACGTGATCGGAAAAATAGCGGAGCGCATACCGATAACCCTCGTGATCAATGTCCTCTCCCTCATTGTTATTTTCCTCATAGCAGTTCCCTTGGGAGTGCTTTCGGCCACAAAGCAGTATTCCCTCTTCGACAAGGTCACGACCGTCTTCGTATTCGTGGGCTTCTCCACGCCCACTTTCTGGCTTGCGCTTCTTCTAATGATCTTTTTCGGGGTCTACCTCGGAATACTGCCCATTTCGGGCTTCGAGAGCATCGAGACAAGCGGAATGAGCGCACCGGAGAGGCTTTTTGACTGGGCGAGGCACCTTGTGCTCCCCGTTTTCGTAGCGGCCTTCGGGGGGATAGCGGGCTTTTCCCGGTACAGCCGCTCGAGCATGCTCGATGTAATCAGACAGGATTATATAAGAACGGCACGCGCAAAGGGGCTCCCCGAAAAGGACGTAATAAGGCGCCACGCATTCAGGAACGCGCTCCTGCCCATCGTCACAATCCTGGGGCTTGCCGTACCCGGCCTCATAAGCGGCGGCGTCATCTTCGAGACGATCTTCGCCATACCCGGCATGGGACAGCTTTATTACCAGTCCGTGATGTCGAGGGATTATCCGACCATAATGGGCCTCATGGTCATATACTCGTTCCTGATACTCCTCGGAAACCTCCTTGCCGACATCATGTACGGCGTAGTGGACCCGCGCATAAGGGTGGGCGGAAGATGACCGTCGGAAAAATTATCTGGAGGAGGTTCAAAAGGAACAGCCTTGCCTCAGCGGGGGCCGCCGTCATCCTGTCCCTCATTTTCATAGCGGTCCTGGCTCCGCTTGTTGCGCCTTACAGCCCCACGGAAATAGATATAGACAATACGCTCGCCCCGCCAAGTCTCGCTCATCCTTTCGGCACGGACGAACTGGGCCGGGACGTCCTCTCCAGGATGGTCTACGGCACGCGCGTCTCCCTGAGCGTGGGGATAGTGGCGATGGGAATAGCGGTCGCCATCGGCATAGTCGTAGGCTCCCTTGCAGGTTTTTACGGAAGGAAGGTAGATGCCGTCCTCATGAGGTTCGTCGATATGATGCTTGCCTTCCCCTCTTTCGTCCTGATACTTGCCGTTATCGCCATAGTGGAGCCGAGCATTTACACCATAATGGCTGTGATCGGCATAACGGGATGGATGGACGTGGCAAGGCTTGTCAGGGCCGAGTTCCTGACGCTTAAGGAGCGCGATTTCGTACAGGCATCGCGGTCCGTGGGGAGCGGGAACATCCGGATTATATTCCGGGAGATACTCCCCAACGCGCTCTCGCCGGTCTTTGTCGCCGCCACTTTCGGCGTGGCCGGGGCCATACTCGTTGAATCGGGCCTTTCTTTTCTGGGGATAGGCGTCCAGCCCCCCGCTCCAAGCTGGGGGAACATACTCACCTCCGGCAAGGACAATATAGAAATCGCCTGGTGGCTCTCCCTTTTCCCCGGGCTTGCCATACTCGTTACGGTCTTGAGTTATAACCTCGTGGGCGAAGGGCTCAGGGACGCCCTCGACCCCCGCCTCTGGCAGGCCGAGGTGGAATGAAAGACTCCTTTTAAAGTGGAATATCCAGGAGCTTGTGTGCGTAATGTAGCCGCAGGCTTTAGCCTGCGTTCATATTGCGCGTTCATATAGCGCAATGAAGGTTGCGGCTACAACTAAAGTGGAAATATCCGGTGTATCGGGTCATATGTCATCACTTTCCTTCGATGTCATTCCGGCTCGTCCGGAATCCTTCCCGTTAACCGCTCCAGACAAGAAAGATTCCCGACAAGCGGGAATGACAAAATATTTCTATTCAATAGGAAAAAATATACAGTGCTATACTAAAAGCAGCTGGATTGAGACAGGAGAGCAAAGAATGATTGACCTCGAATATTCATTGGTAATTGAGGCAACGGAAGAGCCGGATTACTTCGGATTCTACTCCCCCGACCTGGAAGGGTTCTCAGGCGTAGGGCATTCGATAGAGGACTGCATTTACAAAGCGAAATGGGGGATGATCGAACACGTTGCCCTTTTAAAAGAGAAGGGACTTCCTGTACCTCCAAAAAATCCAAACCCAACGATCATAATTCAAAACGAGCAGGTGCAAACCGCCTGAGCTAAGAAAAATCCTCTTTCCTGAAAATGCTGTAAAGCCTCGCCCCCGTCTGCTCCACATTTGCCTTGCCCTCGTGCTCTCCCCTATCGAGGAGCACTATCGCGGCAAGTATCTTTAGCCCTGCGGCCCGAGCGGCCTCTATGGCCTTTATGGTGGATTTCCCTGTCGTGAGCACATCGTCCAAGATGACGACGGGGTCCCCTTCCTCCACGTTCCCCTCAACCTGCTTCATCGTGCCGTGCGCCTTGGGCTCCTTGCGGATGACGAACGCTTCGATAGGCTCTCCTTTAAGATGCGAAGCGAAAGCGACCGCGGTCGATATGGGGTCCGCCCCCATCGTAAGCCCCCCTATCGCTTTGGGCTTGAGTCCAAGCTCGTCCATCTTTTGAAGCACCACATTTCCGATAAGGTACTGCCCTTCGGGGGAAAGTGTTGCAAGCCTTAAATCGAAATAAAAATTACTCATCTCGCCCGATGAGAGCCTGAATATGGGCTTCTCGCTCCGCAGATAGCAGCGCGCCTTTATGAATTCACGGAGCCTGTCTTTCAGTTCTTCTCCCATGGGGCTCTGATTTTATCATTTTCAAGTCCGTCATTGCGAGCAAAGCGAAGCAATCCCATCCGCTGAGATTGCCACGGCCCTTCGGGCCTCGCAATGACTTGATTATCCCGTTTGATTTTTAACCGACCCATCCTTTACCTTAAGGGATGAGTTTTTCCCGGACCATAGACGCCTTCAGGCGCAAGAAGGTCCTCGTAGTGGGCGACCTTATCCTCGACCGCTACATCTGGGGCAAAGTAAGCCGCATCTCTCCGGAGGCCCCCGTCCCCATCGTGGATGTCGTGGACGATTCCTTTCTCCTGGGGGGCGCGGCAAATGTGGCTAAAAATATCGCGGCCCTGGGCGGAGGGGCAACGGTCCTGGGCCTTATAGGCAGGGACAGCGGAGCCCGGGTCCTGAAAAGGCTCTTGAAGGAGAACTCGATCCGGGCGGCCCTCATAGAGGACGAAAGGCCCACGTCCGTAAAAACGAGGGTCATCGCACATAGCCAGCAGGTCGTCCGTTTCGATAGGGAAAATAAGGAGTATATCTCCGGGAAGCCGCTCCGGGCCATGATCGAAAAGATGGCCCGCCTCATATCCGCTCATGATGCCGTAATAGTGTCCGATTACAAAAAAGGCGCGGTCACGATGGAACTCATGAGGGCCCTGATAAAATATAAGGCTGGAAGAAAAAAGAAGTTCATCGCACTGGACCCCAAGGTGGGCCATTTCCACCTTTACAAGGGTGTTTCCCTGATTACCCCGAATGTAAAAGAGGCTGGGGAGGGCTCCGGCATCGAGATAAAAGACGAAAAAAGCCTCTTAAAGGCGGGAAAGACACTTCTAAAAAACCTCGGTACGGACGCCATACTCATAACCCGTGGAGAGGAAGGGATGAGCCTCTTCACAAAGGACGGGGTCAAGCACATCCCCACCGTTGCCAAAAAAGTCTTCGACGTGACCGGGGCCGGAGACACCGTCGTCGCCGCATTCACCCTCGCCTGCGCCGCCGGCGCCTCGATGGAAGAGGCCGCAGTGCTTGCAAACCATGCGGCGGGCATCGTCGTGGCCGAAGTCGGCACAGCCGCCGCCACTTCCGATAAGCTCAAGGAATCTTTTAAAATAAAGTAGCGCCCATTTAAATCGTTGTCATTCCGGCTTGTCCGGAATCTTTCTTTCTACGCCATGGGCCGGAAGGACTCCCGACAAGCGGGAGTGACAAAAATTTGATGTTACTTGGAGGTTTTTCTTTGCCCAAAGCTATAGCACTTTTATCCGGCGGGCTTGACAGCACTTTAGCCATACTCGTCATGAAGAGGCTCGGGGTGGAGGTCACGGCCGTAACCTTTCTCACACATTTCGGCTGCGACATCTCGGATAACTCCTCGTGCTCGAAAAACCCGTTTCCAGCGGCGGAGAAATTCGGCTTTAAGGTAAAACTCTGCCACCTGGCCGATAAGTTCACGGAGATAGTGAAAAACCCCCGGCACGGGCACGGTCGGAACATGAACCCCTGCATAGACTGCCGCATCCTCATGCTCAAGGAGGCCGGGGAGCTTATGAGAATTACGGGCGCGGACTTCGTCATAACCGGCGAGGTGGTGGGGCAGAGGCCCATGAGCCAGCGGAAGGAGACTTTGCCCATGATCGACAAGGAGGCCGGGCTCAAAGGCTATGTCCTTCGCCCCCTTTCGGCCAAACTCCTGCCGGCGACATTACCGGAAAATGAGGATCTGGTGCCAAGAGAAAGGCTCTATGCCTTTAACGGGCGCTCGAGGAGGCCCCAGATGGCGCTTGCGGAGGAACTGGGCCTTACCGAGTACCCGAACCCGGCGGGAGGGTGTCTCCTTACGGAACCAAATTATGCCTGGAGACTGAGGGAACTCCTCAGTGTAAATAGCAACCCGACATTGCGGGAACTTAACCTCCTGAAACTGGGAAGGCACTTCAGGGCCTCCCCAACATTTCAGTTAAATGCTATCAAGATTATTGCAGGGCGTGACGAGGCGGAAAACAATGCGCTCGAAAAATTCATAGAGCCGGGGGACCTCTATTTCAGGGCTGAAAACTGGAAGAGCCCGCTCGTGCTGCTTCTTCCTTCCCAGGGCATTGAGCCCGGCGAAGCTGAGATAGGTCTTGCAGCCTCCATCTGCGCCCGCTACTCGGACCACAGGCATTTCCCTATGGTGGAGATTAATGTTTACAAGGATCGGGAGGTAATTAAAAACCTCTCCGTCCCCCCTGCCCCGCCTGAATTGATCGAGGCCCTCCGCATCCAGAAACCGGAGAAAGCCCGCAAAGTGCGGGGGTAAGGTTTTGTGTTATTATTCACTTGAAAGGATGAACATGACCCAATTAAAAATTATAGTGGAAAAACATCCGGATGGTTACGTTGCGTATCCCTTGGGGCTTAAAGGAATAGTCATCGGCCAAGGGGATACTTATGACGAAGCCCTCGCCGATGTGAAATCCGCCATCCGCTTTCATATAGAGACATTCGGGAAGGATGTCCTCGATATTGAGCCGCCCGTACTTGAAGCTTTTATAGCCGAAGCAACTATAGAAGCCTAAATGCCCAAATTTCCCGTCGATGCTCCTAAGAGAAAAGTAATTAAGGCTCTCGAAATTCTTGGCTTTCGGCTTGGGGGAGAACTTGCGCCGACAGAATTTTACGAAAAGGGGGATGCGGAAAAGTGCCTAAGCTCCGCAGAGTTGATCCTGAGCGCGGCAAAGAGCTTCTTGAAAGCATAAAAAAATTTGCCGAGGAACTCAGGGCGAAACTTCCGGTTAAAGAGGTTTATTTATACGGCTCTTTTGCCACGGGCGAAATCCATGAGGGAAGCGATATCGACCTGCTCGTTATCGGGGACTTCAGGGAGCGCATCTTCGAGCGGATAGGAAAGGTGCTTGACCTCACGGAGCTTCCCATCGAACCCCTCGTTTACACGGTGGAAGAGTTCGAGGGGATGAAGGCATCTCAAAACCCCTTTATTGAAAACGTCCTTAAAACCGCGATAAGGCTTATATAGGCTTGCTCATGCGGCGCTTCCAAGCCCACCGATCCTGACTTATCCCTCTTCTTTTTTCGGGTCCAGAACAGCCAGAAGGCTTTGGACCGAAGAAAGCTTCCGGTAGTCGCCCTCCTCCATGATACGGGCGAGTTGTTCTATCATGTTATTCAGGATCTTGCTGTTATGGCTCTTGATGATATCAAAAATATATTCAAGGCCTGCCTCCCTGACCCCGGCATGTTCAAGCGGGACCGGCCCTTCTGCCGGCAACTCCAAAGGGCTCTCCCCGGTTAAAAGCCAGGAAGGATTTATATCCGTATTCCGAACGAAAGCGGCAAGAGTATCCGCGGAGGGCCTTGTCTTCTCGTTTTCTATGTCGGATAATGTGCCCTGCGATATGCCGATTATATCGGCTAATTCCCTTACCTTGTAGCCTTTTTTTGACCGAAACTCTTTTATCCTCTGTCCTATCGTCATGGCGAACTTTTCCCTTGACAAACTATCCGTATGCCGATTATATTTATCTTGAGCTTTTAATGACGTTAATTTTAAAAGAAATTTGCCGGGGCGGTCAAATGGAAATGAATAAGTTAAAGATTTCGAGAGGGGGAAAAGGCGGATGAGCCCGGAGATTAAAATTCCGCTGAGGGAGGAAGTTGTCCTGGAGTTGATGGCCGCCTGCGGCAAAGGGTTGGGCAGGCTCAACAGGTTTCTTGATAAAAAATCCATAGGCATTCTGATAAGGGAAACGAGGAAATCCCGGAACATGTCGCAGATGGTCCTCGCTGAAAAACTGGGCGTCAGTTATCAGCAGGTACAGAAATATGAGAAGGGCGTGACCCCGCTTACGACCGACCGCTTGAGCCGGATAGCCCTGGCCTTGAACATGCCTTTAATGGCGTTCATGGAGAAAACGGCCTGAAAAAAAAAGGTGGTACCTCTATGCAAAAAAATGTGCACGCGCGCGCACGCGAATATATAAAATGCAATATTGCCCTTTTCTCCACTGAAAATTGCTCCATGATAATTTCCGGCTAAAAAAGAGCAACATTCCCTACGCATTTAATATTGCAAAAAATTTAGAATTAAGCAATATCTCTTATAGCTTTTAAGGGGGAATCTAAAAAAGGAAAATTCTGGGGGGTGACATGAATCGGATAAGATGGATTACTTTCTTTTTGGTCCTTTCAGCAGTCTTTTCCGGCATTGCGGGGGCCATGCCCGTAAGCGGCGCTCTGTTCACTACGGACCGGGCATGCAGGGGCGCCAACATCAATATCTTTGCCGTTGAAGAAGACGTGTACCTCGATGGCGGAGCGGGCTATCCGGGGGGCACGGGACTTCCGGACGGGCAGTACTATGTTCAGGTTACCGACCCCGCAGGCGCTCTTCTTGGGAGATCGGCAAATCCCGCCATAGAAATAGCGGGGGGCGAATTCACAAGCTGCCGGGGGCTTTACGCGCTCACAGCCTTTGGGACAAGCGCCACGGGCGAGTACACGGTCTGGATAAGCATGAATTCCGATTTCCGGGCGGAGGAGAGCAAGACGGATAATTTCAAGATAGAGCCCAACCCGGACTGTCCTTTCGCGGCGTCAGGCCTGAGTCCCTCCCGGACCTGTCCGCCCAATGCCGGCCTGCTTCAGGTGAGGAAATTCTATGATGCCAACGCGAACGGCATAAACGATGACAATCAGCCCATAGCAGGGTGGCAGGTCCGTATCGAGGACGGCGTAGACTACATCCGGTCCACTCCGGCAAGTATTATCCTCCATCCGGACGACTATACAGTTACGGAATCAACTACCCTTGAGCTCAATTGGCTCTCTACAATGGCAAACCCCGTTAGCGTCACCCTCGCGGACCAGGAAGCGGAGAGGGTCGAATTCGGAAATGTCTGCCTCGGGGGCGGAGGAGGACATACGATCGGGTTCTGGTCCGGCAAGAACGGGTACAAGGCAATGAGCAGGAACATGAGCGAACAGCTCGCCATGCTTTCGGGATTGAACCTGGTGGACGAGACCGGGGCCGCTTTTGACCCGCCCGATTACCCGGCCTTCGAGTCATGGCTCAAGGACGCCAACGCAACCAATATGGCTTACATGCTTTCGGCACAGCTTGCCGCTATGGAGCTGAACGTATTCAATCTTTCCACTAATGGAAACGGGCTTGTGCATGCGCCGGGCCTTTTGCCCTGCGGGGTGGCGGGCGTGAACGGCCTGGGCTTCATCCCGGTAAGCGATCTAATGAGCGCGGCTGACGCCTCCTTCGGGAGCTTCCCGTATACCCCGAGCGGTCACCCGGAGAGGGCATGTGAGGAGGCATTAAAGACAGCCCTCGATTCCGCAAACAACAATTTCAGTTTCGTACAGTCCCTGCCCTGCCCGATAAGCTTTGAACCTTAAGCTCCTTTAAAAGAGCGGGGGACCGCAAGGCGGTCCCCCGCAGTCTAATTGAGAGGGATTTCCCCCTTAGAGATCGCCCCGCGACTCGCTTTTATTTACTGCAGGAACTCGTGGCAGTGCTTGCAGAGGCCCCGTGCGTCCCGGGCATCGAAGCGGAAGAGCCTTCCCCAATCGGACGAATGAGGAGCATGACAGCTCACGCACCCCAGGAGTTTTCCCGTGAGAGGGTCCTCGGCGCCTTCAAGGGGGTGGCCGGTCGGATTCCAGTCCGTAGCGGCGTGCGGGCGCTGTTTGACGCCCGCATGGCACTCGATGCAAAGCGCATTGCCGGGGCTCTTAAGCAGCCTTTCATTGGGGCCTGAATGGACCCTGTGGCATGAAAGGCACATGCCGCCAGCCACAGGGACGTGCTGCACCTTCTTTCCGAAGGCGTCCTTCGCATGGCACTGGAAGCACAGGTCCGGGGGTTCAGCTGAAAGGCCTTTTTTCCCCTTAAATACATGCGGTATATTGGCTGCGTCAACCCCGGTGTGGCATCCTTCGCAACCCATCTGCACGGCGGCGTGCACCACCTTGCCCTGCGCAAGATCGGCGTGGCACATTGTGCATTCCATTTTTTCGGCAAGCGCCGGATTTGCCAAGAGGAGGAGCCCAAGCGCAGCCATGACCGAAAAATTAATAAATCTCATACTTTCTCTTATACCATGCCCCCGCCATAATCGTCAAATCTTTTGGCGGGAAGTATTGATGGAGTGCATATTCCATGATACGCTCCGATAACGAAGCCCTCTGAACGAGGGAATTATCTTTTTTGCATAAAAAGCATGAGAAAAGCCCGTTCGGAAACGATAATCCACTACTTGCTCGTTATTCTCGCGGGCTCTCTTCTCATGCTCTTTAATCTGGGTGGGCGTACTCTCGATGGCCATGAGGCCCTCGTTGCGGTAACTGCAAGGACGATCACGGAGGAGTCCCACTGGCTTAATCCCGAAATCGTGGAAGGCCCTCTCCCGGAGAATACAAGGCTCCACCACTGGCTTATCCCGGTATTCAACGGCCAGCCCCGGCTCGTAAAGACCCCTTTAGCATACTGGAGTGTGGCGGTGCTTCTCTCGATTGGATTTCCGCTGAATGAATTTACTGTCCGGCTCCCCTCCGCGATTGCCGCGGTCCTGACCGCGGTTCTCACCCTTGCCCTCGGGCGGCGCATTATGTCCGCTCGCGCGGCCCTCATGGGCGCGCTCGTCCTTTCGACCTCACTCGGCCTTTATGCCTGGGGGAGAAGTGCCCGCCCCGAAATGCTTTTAACTTTCTGGATTACCCTCATGATGGCCTCTTTCTATTTTGGGGTCCATGCTTCCACCGCAGTGCGCAGGCATTTATGGCTGCTTGCGGCCTGGACCTTCGGAGGCCTGGGAAATCTGACGAAGGAGCTTGTTCCGTTTTTCCTTTTCCTGCCGGTCCTGCTATATCTTGGTTGGCGGTCATCCGGGCGGGAGAGGGCCGAAACCGATACGGTCCGCTTGTTGCTTTTCACCGTTAGCGGGATGCTTTTAGGGCTATCCGCCTATATGCTCACTCTGGCCGTCCCATTCCTTCATTGGTGGAGGTATTTCGGGCCGGACCAAAAAGGCATGTACATTACTCTTAGCGCGTTCATGGTCCCGCCCTTTATATGGTTCTTGCTCCGCAGCCGCGTGAAGCGGGAGTTGAAGCCTCTCATCCCGACAGCCGTTCCGGGTATTTTTCTTATGGCCCTCCCCTGCCTCCTCTGGTTCTGGTACATGGGCCTTCAATTCCCGCAGACATCCCATATCCTCTCCGGGGAAACGGTCGAGAGGGCGATAGAGGTGAAAAAAAACAGCCATCTAATTTCGGGGCTTTTCGGGTCGTATTATCTACTTGAGATATCGATGTTTTCCAACCCCTGGTTTCTTGTTGTCCCCCTTTGCTTTATTGTGCCCTTTCTCAAACGCTTCCGGGCAGAGCGTGAAGGGCTTGTCTTTCTTTTCTGCTGGGTGGTCGGCCTCCTGCTCATTTTCGGCGCGTCCGTGGGTAAGCGCGCCCATTATATCCTCCCCGCCCTCCCGGCCATGGGGCTCCTGTCCGGGTTCGTGCTTGAGGATATGTTCTTCCGGAATAAATGGCTTTCTCAGAAATGGGCCCTCCGTTATGCGGGGTTTTCCGCCCTGCTTTTCCTCGCGGTGGGCATCGGCGCCCTTCTCGGCCTCCTTTTCTCCCTTGATTATCTGATACAGGCGCAATGGGGGCACATTCTCATCATAGCCTGCGTGGTCTCCACATCCCTTCTGCTTGCGGCGTGGGCCGCGCGGAAAGGGAAACGCAAGGCCTCCGCCGCAGCCCTCCTTCTATCGGCAATACTGGGCTGGACGGCCTTTTCGCCTTATCAGCACTTATGGGACAGGAACCGTCAATATCATGCTTTTTCACTGCGCGCTGCCTCGCTCGTCCCCCGTGAAGCGAGGGTTGGAAGCTGGGGCTTCATCGATCAGGCGATTATCTTTTATTTCATCCGCGATATCCCGGACCTCTCATTAAAGCGCTCACTTCTAACGAAGTCTCTCGGCCCGCAACAAGGGGAAAGCGAATGGCGCCGCTGGGTTCAAAGCAAGGATGGGCCCGAATGGATGATAATCAGCCAGGAATTCGAGCCTCTGATTAAACAATACGGCTTTATTCCTCTTTTATATTCGGAGCCCGATATCTCCCGGAGGACCCCTGTCGTGCTACTGAAACGTGGAGACCGATTCTTTTAAAGCTTTACAATTTCGGCCTTCATAGTATCTGTATCCAAAAGGGCAAGGGTGCTTTCGCCCTTGTGCAGCCGGGCGACCTTCCCTGGGTTCACTATGAGCGCCTTCCCAACGCGCCGCACATCGGGCTTATGCAGGTGCCCGTAGATGACGATATCGAAATCCCCGCTCCTGGCCAGGGCATTGGCAAGGTCCGGCTCGTGGACCACCACAACCCTCTTTCCGTCCGCATCTCTTATGAGTGGCTGGTTAATTACCCTCCCGCCAAACCGGTCGGTGAGGAGGAGCTTGTCCCCGTCGTTATTTCCGAATATGCCCGCGAACTCGGCCTTGAGCCCGCCCAGGAACTCGACCGTAAAGGGCGATATGATATCCCCGGCATGGAGCACCAGAGAGACGTTTTTTGAATTCAAGAATTCGACCGCCTTACTTATCTGCTCCATGTCGTCATGCGTGTCGCTCATTATGCCGATCAGCAATTCGGGCCTCCGACCATATTGTTGTGCGTCCCTACACATTATATCTGATTTGACAACCGCGCATTTTAACGCTATAAATCGGTAAGGAGGGGGAGGAAAGGGGGATATCATGGCAACCTATGTGATTCTAAGTAAATTGACGGATGAAGGCAGAAAGACGATCAAGAATAACCCTAACAGGATATTCGAGGTCAACAGGGAACTTGAGCAGATGGGCGTGAAGGTTAAGGAGCAGTTCGCGCTCCTTGGCCCCTACGACTTCCTCAATATCGTGGAGGCCCCGGACAACGAGTCCATCATGCGCATGTCCATCGAACTGGGCTCGAGGGGCAGCGTCCAGCTCCTCTCGCTTGCAGCCGTGCCGGTTTCGGAGATAGGCAAGATAATAAAATAACCGGAAGTCCCCCTCCTGAATTTACTCTAAAGATACAATAAGGGCGGGGCATCCGCCCACCTCATTTAAATGTGATGAGGGTGCAGAAACGCGGCAAGAATCTTTTTCCTTTTTAGTTGTAGCCGCAACCTTCAGGTTGCGCTTTATGAACGCAGGCTAAAGCCTGCGGCTACTCCTTAAAGGCGCGGATAAGCCTTAGGGCGTCTTCCTCGTTATGGAGGACGGACTCTTTAAGTTCCTTGAACCTTCTTAATGTTTTCCCATCGAAATTTTTCGATGCTTTCTCAAGCGCCTTAAGCTCCCTTTCCGCCTCCGAGGACAGTTTCAGGGCTTTCTTATACTTAACCGGGTCTGTCTTGATGGAAAAATCTCCCGGCGCGCGCCATTTGTCTTTCATGTACACCCATGAGGCGAAATCCGTAAGCCTTGAGCCCTGGCCGGGCTTTATGGGCGATGTGTTCGTGAGGCCCTCGATCCTTATCCCTTCCTTATCGGCCACTATCCTGTGGGTCCCCTTGAAGGGGGCAAGGACGCCCTGCTCCTCCACGAACTCCCAATTGGAGACCGAGACCTGCTCCCTCCCCCCGTTTTTATGACAGGAGGCGCACTTCCTGGCCTTCCCGAACGGATGGGCCGCCTGCTCCAACTCAAGCCAGAGGAGATGCTTGTTGCCTGAGGGGAGCCCGTCCACGGCGCCGATGACGTAATAGCCGTCCCTTGTCTCGCCTTTAGCCCAGCGGAAGAGGATTTTTCCCGATGGCGGCACGTCCGTCTTGAAATTGCCCAAGCTGTGCGGCCAGACCTTTATGGGCATCCATTTGCCCGATTCATCCTTCATCAGTATGGGCGGCCCCTGTATGCCGTAATAGAGGCCGTATTTCATGAAGGGGTTTTCGCCGCCCGCGACCCGGCCCAGCCCCCAGATGGTTATCTGATAGCCCCCGAGCCGGCTTATATGGCAGGAGGCGCAGTCCATGTCCCTGTGGACGCTTTTTGCGTGGGCCTCCTCGGCCTCGATATGGCAGTCCTGGCACGTGGCCTTCCTCTCCATGTCCCCCATCCCTTTGGGGCCGGTCTGGTGGCAGTCAATGCAATGGATATTTTTTGTGTAATGCACATCCGGCTCCATGCCCTCGGGCATCGAATAGTCCCCTCCTATGTACGTCTCCCCGCGCCTGCTGTGCATGGAGCCCGGGTGGCAGATGCTTGTGCCCCGCCCGCTCCCCATGCAGGAAGGGGATTTGGGGACGCGGTCGAAGTTATGGACGCCCTCTTTCTTTCCCGGAACGTAATGGCAGTCGAGGCACCCGGCATGGCATACGTTGCAGAACCTCTGCTTGGCGCGGGCCTCGCGCGGGGTGAATTTCAGGTTCAGCTCATCGCCTATCTTTTTGGTGTTGGCGTAATCGAAGCCGCTCTTTCCGAGCACCTCTTCGGGAGGGGTATCGGCGAATGAGGGGCCGCAGTTATGCGGCCCGTAAGGCTCGCGCCAAGTCTTCATCGTCCTCTGCCGGTAGTTCCTCCCCATATTGGTGGTGCGGAACTGCTTGAGCTCCTCCGGATGGCATCCGGACTTGCCGCAGGTCTTTTTGGCTATATCGGGGCCGAAATTAAGCGTTTCGGGGTTACGGTCGTGCCAGAGGAGGTTTCTCACCGCCGGGTGCACCTCGGCCGTGCCCTCGTATTTGGGCAGAAGCTCCCGTATCCCGTCATCGCCCGAAGGCAGGATGGCCTGTTTTGTTATCTCCCCCCTCGGCAGGGGCTTCCCCCTGTACCCGATTATAAGGGCCTTCAGCATGCCCTGATGGGCCTTAGCTTTGTCCTTTGCCCTGCCGTTCCCCAAATGGCAGTCCCGGCAGGCAGTGTTGGGATGGCTGCTTTCCCTCTGGGCCGCCTCCGTCGTGACGTAAAGCTCCGGATAGCCCAGTTCGGCGAGCTTTTCCCTGTCCGCGTGGCAGCGGACGCATTCGACGCTCGAACCCGTCCAGGCCCTGTACCCGAGCCCGGTGAGGACAATGATAAACTGCACCACGAAAAGAGAGAGGAGGAGTTTCTTTTTGAAGATTTTCCTTGCGAGGCCCACTTAAAACACCTGCTCTAAATTAACATAATATCGCCCTCCCTTGTTATAATCGGGCCGATAATTTAGAATTTTAAAAAAGAGATGCGGGGGAAAAAATGAAGAAATTGCTCGCTTTAACATGCCTTGCCGTTCTTGCTGGTTTGTCCATCTATTTCCTGATGGATAAGAAAGAAAAAAAACCTGCCGGTGACGGACCCGTACAATTCGCCCGTTTGAGCCCTCCCCTGTCATTCGAGCCTAATATGGGCCAGGCGGGCCCGGATGATTCCATTAATGGACTAAATCAAGTCAAATTCATCTCCCGCACGGGCAAGAGCATAATTGCCTTTAAAGAAAAAGAACTGGAGATTGGGGGGAAAGACCTCTCCATCAAAATGGCGCTCTCGGGCGCAAATGGGGCAAAAATAAAATCAGAGGAAAAACATGCCGGGATAAGCAACTACTATCGCGGAAACGACCCCGCAAAATGGTTAACAGGGGTCCCGCATTACGGCAGGCTCGTTTATGAAGAGGTCTATCCGGGCATAGACCTGGCCTTTTACGGGAATGAGGGGAGGCTCGAATACGACTTTATCGTGAAGCCCGGCGCAAACCCGGCGCAGATAGAAATTGCCCTGGCGGGGGCCACGCTCGAAACGGATAAAAAAGGAAACCTCCTTTTACAGGGGGATAAGGTCTTTTTCAGCGCGCCAAAGATGTATCAGGTAAATGGCCAAACGAGGGAGCCCGTCAAAGGCAGTTTTCTTCTAAAGGGCAAGGACCGGGTCGCGTTCGAGGTCGCGTCATACGACCCGCAGAAAACCCTCGTTATCGATCCCGAGCTTGTGTTCTCGACGTTTCTGGGGGGATCGGTCGCTGACGAGGGGCGGGACATAGCTGTCCTGAATGAGAATGCTTATGTTACCGGGGTCTCTTTTTCCCTGGATTTTCCTTTTCAGAGCCAGAACCAGGGGGGGGATATTTTCGTTACGAAATTCAGCGCGGATGGAAGGAGCCTCGTTTATTCAACTTTTATCGGCGGCGCGGCAGAAGATGCAGGGAATGGGATCGCTGTGGACGGCGCTGGAAATGCATATGTGACCGGTGCAAGCCGGTCTCTTGCCCTGAGCTTCCCTGAAATAAATCCACTTGCGCTCAGGGGTCCATTGGGCGGGGCCGATTGTTTCATTTTGAGGCTCAATCCGGCAGGGGTGCTGGATTTCTCAAGCCTTTTCGGCGGACCTGCTGACGATGTAGCACAAGATGTGGTCGTTGATGGGACTGGAAATCTCCACGTTACCGGAGTGACGAACTCTGTCACTGAGTTCCCGGTTCGAAATCCCGTTCCGGGGCAATCCCAAAGCAATGGTACGCCTGATGCCTTTGTTGCCAAATTTAACCCGTCGGGTCTTTCCTCATATGATACGGTCTTTTCCACTTATCTGGGCGGTTCGGTCCAGGATGAAGGGTCAAGGATAGCGCTGGACTCATCAGGGAATATATTTGTAACCGGCTTTACGGCAAGTCGCCCGGAAGGTTTTTTCCCCCTTTCGAATCCTTTTCAGGCAACTCTGCGCGGGCTTACGGACGCTTTCATTACAAAATTCAGTCCGGACGGCGATATCCTTTATTCGACATATTTTGGCGGCGACGGGGATGAGGAGGGGAATGGAATAGCGATAGACGGGAGCGGAATATACCTCACCGGAAGCACGAGCAGTGTAACCAGTTTTCCCCTTAGGGGCGGTTTCGACACCACATATAACGGGGGCTTTGACGCCTTTGTGACCAAGCTGAATCCCGAAGGGAGTGCACTCATTTATTCGACTTTCCTCGGGGGTGTCAATGATGATGAGGCCATGGATATCAAGATAGATGCTACCGGGTTGGCCTATATTACTGGAAGGACGAACTCAATAAATACGTTTCCTTCGGTTGATAGCCTGCAAGGGCTCATAGGAGGAACCAATGTCTTTCTCTCAAAGATAAACGCGGACGGGGACGACCTCATTTTCTCCACACAGCTTGGCGGGAACCTGGATGATGAGGGGCTTGGGTTGTTTATCGATGCATCAGGAAATGCCTATGTTACAGGATTTACATTATCACCTGACTTCATTAAGACAGCAGGAGCATTCGATACCGACTGGAGTGGCAATAAGGACGCGTTTGTTATCAAGGCGTCCCTGAACAATGCCCCTACCGCCCCCGTGCTGGTCACTCCACAGGATGACGCAGTAGATGTCCCGACCACGACCGAATTCGGCTGGCTCGCCTCCACGGACGCGGACGGCGACCCGGTAAGCTATGAGATAACATTCTGCCCAAATAGCCTGCCATTTGAAGACTGTACACCCCAACCCGTAGGAGAACTCGCATCCATCAAGAAGAATCTCTTTTTCGCCGGCCTGCCGTTTTTTGCCGTTTTTGGATTGCTCATCCCCGGCAAAGGATGGAAGAGAAGAATTCTCCTTATAGGGGCCCTTCTCTTAGCGGCGGCCTTTGTTGCCTCTTGCGGCGGAGGAGGCGGAGACGACGAGAAAGAAGTTACGCCCGAGGTTACATTCCCCGCAACCCTTGAGCCCGCCACGACTTATCACTGGCGGGTGGAGGCCTTTGACAATAAGGGAGAAAGTACGCTTAGTGAAATTAGGGAATTTACAACCGTCAACCCCACTCTTTAAATGTGAAATGGTGACACAGAGGATAATAGCGGCTGGGAAGAACGGGGCCCGCGCGTGAAGATAGAGATCCTGCTCCTCGTGATCGAGTCGGTCCTTCTGGCCTTCACGATAGTCCTCCTCCTTTTCAGCATAAAGGAAGGCAGGGGGAGGGAAAAGCTCCTCAAGGAGGTAGGGAGGGCGACAAAGACCTTCACGCGGCTGGAGTACTTCCTCGCCGTGATGGACGCCTTCAGCGACGCCCGGGCCGAAATAGCAGGGCTCATCACCGGGAGGTTCCCCGGCCCGGAAGACAAAAAAAGGACCGAAGACATTGTCGAGAGGATCAAGAAGGCAAGGGGTTCCGGGGTGAAGGTTAAGTATCTGCTCCCCAGCTTTCACGACAGGCTCTATATAGGCCACCTGTACAGCAAGGCGGGGGCCGAGATCAGGTACAGTTCCTGCGCCATCCCCTTCGACTTGAGATACATGATAATGGACGAGAGTCTCGTGATAGTGGGCATACCGGAGAAGGTGGGTGAAAAGGAGGCCACGAAGAAGGGCTACAGGATACCCTCGGAGGGGGTGGCGGGGCTCTTCAAGGAGCACTTCGTCAACTGCTGGGACCGTGCCCTCGAATTCGAGGCGTATCTCAAACAGGTGATCAGGGAGACCGGGGCCTCGGCAAAACAGCTCTCGATGGAACTCCACATCGAGGAGCGTGAGCTTCAAAAGTATTACTGAGAGATACCCAAGGATTTTGCATCCCTCCCTTTCCTAAAGGGAGGTTAGGAGGGATTACAGAAGTAATTTTAATCAATAATCCCCCTCAGTCCCCCTTTAGAAAAGGAGGGGAACCGGAAAGGAGCGCGGCTCCAAACAATACGTTTAGAAGAGAGAGGACGCAACAAGCTCCGCCCGGAAGATGTTTCTGATAAAATAAATAGCCTCAGCCCTTGCCGGAGTGGCGGAACTGGCAGACGCAAGGGACTTAAAATCCCTCGGGGGCAACCCCGTACGGGTTCGACTCCCGTCTCCGGCATTCTAATAAAATCAAGGGGTTATGCGTTCCACGGTTCCCCTCAAACTCCCTGAAAGGTGTTACTGTGCCCGTAATTGTGTCTGAGCCCGGCACTTAAAGAAAGTTGCCCGTAAGGACCGCCAAATATAATTCCTTTATTTTACGAGCATTTGAGTCCCAACTGAATTCTTTTTCGGCATATTCCCTGGCATATCTTCCCATTTTCTCGAAATCCAGGCTGAAAAGCCTCTCTATTGCCTCTCTAAGTGCCTTCGCATCTTCAGGCGAAACCAATAACCCCGTGCTTTCGTTTATGACGACACCTTTAATGCCTCCGATATTCGTGGTTATGACAGGTCTCGAAAACGAATAGGCCAGGGGGATCACTCCCGAAGTGGTTATATGCGTATAGGGCAAAACTACAATATCGCATGCGTTGAAATAGAATTGCACCTCTGAATTCTCAATCCATTTCGCAAAGAGTTTCAAGTTGGCATTTCCACGTGCATATTCGACGAGTTGATGATATGTCTCACTTTCGAGGATTTTTCCCGCTATTACGACCACCACATCCTCCATGCCTTTGACTGCTTCGATCAGATACTCGTACCCGCGATTTTTTCTGATGAACCCGAAGCACAGGATTACTTTCATTCCGGCCGGTATACTCAGTAATTTTCTGGCCTCTTTCTTCGAGACGGTGTTCTCATAGGAGCCGCTAAAATTTCCGTGAGGGATAATTATATGCATTTTGCCGGATTCGGCGCCGAGCATTTCCCTGGACCTTTCTATATCGCTTTTGCTGTGGAAAATTATTGCATGCGCTTTTTCATGAAACCAACGTGCATTTTTTATATCCCGCTCCTTGCAACTATGGGGGACTATATTGTGCATTTCCCAGATTATTCTTATCCCCAGGACTTTGCAAAAAAAATAAAACCATTTCATTACAAAGGCAAAAGGGAATATATAAAGCCAGTGTACATGGACGATACGGTATCCGGCCATCCTGAAGAACAGGAGTCTCAGGATATTCATGGGAGTTGAATAATGAAACGGCTTGAGATTTTTCACCCTGATGCCGGCTTTATTCAAGCTATGCCCGAGCCTGTTGATATATTCGTGATTCCTGGGAATAACGAAGACTTTGACTTTCATGCCGTTATCGGCTTAATGTCTCAAACCATTTGGATTTATGCCCAATAAATCCGTTCAATATCCCCAGGATAAAACCGATCCCATAACCCATATGAATGCTCGCAATAGAGGCCGCAATTCCGGGGAATAATCTCAAACAGAATTTAGATGAGAGCCTGAATGCCTCCAATGAGATCGCGAGCGCGTAGCTCCCTCCCCAAAATACGAGTCCGCATCGCACCTCGGGATGCACAAGCGCGCCAAGTCCCAATCCTGCCATTCCTAAAACAAGCAGGGCTGGAGCCAAATGCCTCAATGATGCCTGTCCCGGGTGCTTTCTCAGGATCCGGACCTTCCAATAGCCGTACTGGAGGAACTGCTTGAAGAGATGGAGCAGCCGGGTCCTCGGAAAATATCTCACTTTGATCTGCCCGGACTGGATGACCTTGCCCCCTGATTTTCTCAACCTGAACGACAGCTCATCGTCCTGGTTTCTCACCATGTCTTCATCATACATGCCGATTTCGAGCAGGCGTTCGCGCCTGAAACAGCCCCCGTAGACAGCCCCGGCCTCTCCGATGAAATCTCCCCTGTCGCGCAGTGCGCCCCCCATGCCTATGGGGCTTTTGTAGGCAGCCGCTATGCTGTTTTGCACATAAGTCCCGCCCATGGGCACAAGGACTCC